>JAEEGL014045098.1_pt1 | contig 31654 bp, 25 predicted proteins | sample 9134231 | NCBI WGS metagenome assembly JAEEGL01 (sample SAMN16246548, study PRJNA631951) | gut metagenome | biome: gut microbiome; feature: rumen; material: fiber-attached | host: Bos | place: Iran: Karaj | collected 2018-10 | reverse complement strand
TCGTTGTCCTTGAAGTCCTCATGCTTCATCGACTTGATTTTCACTTCCATCTCAACGCTCCTTTCTTCCAGGCATAAGCCAGACCTAAAACCAGAATAACAAGGAAAGTGCCCACGGCGAACAACGCCTGGCTACCGATGTTCTTGCAGATGGTTGCCCACGGGAACAGGAATACCGTCTCCACGTCAAACATCAGGAACAGGATAGCGAACAGGTAATAACCCACATGATACTGGGCCATCGACTGACCACGGGTGGGGATACCGCACTCAAACGGTTCACCTTTCTTCTTGGTGTAACTGCGCGGGCCTATCAGCCACGCGATAACCAGGGCGCCGACTACCAGCAACACACCGGTCAAGGCCGCTGTAATCGCCATCGTCGTGCTCTGTACTCCGAAAATTGATAAATCCATAAAAGAAGTTCTATCTATTGTTTGTTATAATTTTTGGCGGGTTAAGCTATAATCAGCACCTCAAATACACTAATGCACAAAGACTTACGCACACGCGCACGTAAGAAACAATGCATTAATGCCTCAAAATGCGATGCAAATTTACAAAATATTAATTAAACCACCAAACCAAAAGTGCACCATTTTTCGCACTTGTTAACAAGTCACACTACAATCCCTGTTTCATTTTTTGACAACAAAGCGCCCCCCAAAAGTCTTATGGTTCAAACTTTTGGGGGACGCTTTATTTCTAGACAATCCCTTGAAAAAAACGTGAATTCGATAAATTACCTCTTAGGCCTCAACGAGTTAGCCATCTCACATCATGTAGAGTTGAGTATCAGCACTTTATTTTTGCTGAACTCACATTCTTTTTGAGGGAATCAGATGTCTTTTACTCAGTCAGTGCCAAGCGCAATCCCGTATTGACATTTGCCGATTCGGGCCAACCCTCAACACGGCTGGTCACGCGGCTCATCCTGAAGGCCTGGTCCCAACTGCCGCCACGCACCACTCTGGCATTACCACTCGTTCCGTAACCCGTGGGGTTGGTCTGTGCATCGGCAGTATATAAACCATACCAGTCAGAAGTCCACTCAGCGACATTGCCGCTCATGTCATAGAGACCCAATTCATTGGGTGCCTTGGACTTGACAGCGTGGGTGACATCTCCCGAGTTGCCCTTATGCCAAGCAACTTCCTCGATATCAGCACTACCGGCATAGATAGTTCCTTTACCCCATTTGCCGCCACGTGCAGCATATTCCCATTCGGCCTCGGTAAGCAGGCGGAAGTTCTTGCCCGTCTTCATTTTGAGTTTAGTGAGGAATGACTGGCAGTTGGTGTAGTTGATTTTCTCCACAGGACGCTGAAAATCATTCGTGTAGCCATTGGCGCTAGTGTGCCAACTCGGGTTACTACCCATAATGGTTTTCCACAACTCTTGAGTCACCTCAGTCACACCAATATAGTAATCCGAGAGGGTTACCTCGTGAACAGGGCTTTCCCAGGGCCTCGCATAGGAGTCGCCCTCAATGGCACCCATCGTGAATGTGCCACCCTCGACAAGCAGCATCTCAAAGGTCACGCCATTCACCGTAAACGTCTCGATTACGGGCTCATAGATCTCTTCAGGAGACTCACCAGACAAGAGGAAATCAATCAATGCGGTCGCATCACCGATGGTCACCTCGCCATCCTGATTAAAGTCGGCAACCGACCTCAAGTCAGTCAAATCTTCACCGCTCAGCAGACGATCAATCAATGTGGTCACATCACTGATGGTCAAATTACCGTCACCGTCCACATCTCCCTGCCGGGTTCCCCCCTGAGCACTCGTCGGTAACCAGCATACTGCCATCAGGCAGGCAATAGCAACGACCTTTAAAACATACTTGCAATACATTACTTTTTAAAAATTTTAGATGAATAATTTTGGTTAACTTGGTATCATGCTAAACAATAAACATGACGAACGATATAAAATCCCGCAAAAGTACTTCTTATTTTTGTAACATGGCGGCCTAAACAACGGTTTTTTCAACATAAACTGCAACATCACGTCATTTTTGTTATCATTCTGGAGCATCCAATGAAAAATTGTTATTCACCGCCCCAAGTGTGGCATCGAGCAGATGCCTTGTAAATAAAATCGAGGAAAAAAATGGGGAGGCTTTAAGAAAAAAGTATTACTTTCGCAGCCGTGAAAAAAATGACGTTGTTCATATCGTTATGCCTTGTGGCCCTTGTTACAGCTGCATCAACGACCGATGTGCCTACCACCCTGGGGGACACGTTGTCGCTGAACGAGGTGACGGTGACCGCCATCAAGCAGAGCGCCGACCTGCGCACACAGGCAACCGCGCTGACGGTCATCGGCCGCCAGGAGGCAGAGCGCAATCAAGTGATGGGGGTCAAGGCAGCGGCCGAATTGGTGCCCAACCTGTTCATCCCCGACTATGGCAGCCGCATGACCTCGACGGTGTATGTTCGCGGCATCGGCACGCGCATCGACCAGCCCGCCGTGGGACTGACGATTGACAACGTTCCTGTAATCACCAAGGAAAATTACGACTTCGACATCATGGACGTTGCCCGCTTTGAGATGATGCGCGGCCCGCAAAACACCTTGTATGGGCGCAACACGCTCGGCGGCCTGATGAACGTCTATACGCTGTCACCGCTCAACTACCAGGGCACACGTGCCATCGTCGAGGGCGCCAACCACGGCACATGGCGCGTGGGAGCCAGCCACTACCATCTGCTCAAGGAGAACCTGGGTCTCTCGCTGTCAGCACAATACAACTCCACCAAGGGCGAGTTCACCAACCAGTATAACGGCAAGCGCTGTGACTGGGAGCACCAGTTCGGCGCCCGCATGAAACTGGAGTGGCGCAACAGTGACGGGTGGTATGTCGCCAATGTGGCATCGGTGACGGTGGGCCGTCAGGGAGGCTACCCCTACGAGTGGACCGAGACGGGTCAGATTGCCTATAATGACACGTGTTTCTACCGCCGCACGTCGGTCATGGACGGCCTGACGGTGCGCAAGCACTTTGACCACTTCACGCTGTCGAGCATCACCAGTTACCAGTATCTGGACGACAACATGACGCTGGACCAGGACTTCACGCCACACGACTACTTCACGCTCACCCAGGCACGCCGCGAGCACGCCATCACTCAGGATATCATCTTTCGTGGCCACGAGAAAACTGAGGGTTACAACTGGCTCTCAGGTGCTAACGGCTTCTTTCGCCGCTATCGCATGGACGCGCCAGTGGACTTCTACGATTACGGCATTGCGCAGTTGATCGAGAAGCACGCCAACGACGCCCTGCCCGAGTACCCTATCACTTGGGACACCCGCACGTTCCTGCTAGGCAGCCACTTCACCAGCCCCAACTGGTGTGTTGCCCTGTACCACGATTCACAATACACCTGGGGACAATGGACATTCTCGGCTGGGCTGCGACTGGACTACGAGCACGCGCGCCTCAACTACCATAGCGAGACCCACACGGGTTACAGCATCCTCAAGGGCAGCACTGGCGAAGTGTTTGCCCATGAACTCATCGACATCGACGACCATGGCACGCTCAACAAAGATTTCTTTGACCTGCTGCCCAATGTAAGCGTCACTTGGCGCCCCTGGGCAGGCAAGAACCACACCGTCTATCTCGCCGCATCGCGCGGCAGCAAGGCCGGCGGATTCAACACCCAGATGTTCAGCGACGTGCTGCAACAGCGGCTGATGAAGATGATGGGCATCGGCATGCAGTATGACGTGGACAAGATGGTGGGCTACAAACCCGAGAAGGCATGGAACTACGAACTGGGCGGGCACTTCGAGTGCTGGGGCGGCCGTGTACAGAGCGATATGGACGTTTTCTTCATGGACTGCCGTGACCGCCAGTTGACCGTTTTTCCCCCGGGCACCACAACGGGCCGCATGATGACCAACGCGGGCAAGACCCACAGCTGGGGCGCCGAGTTCTCCATGGCGGTAAATCCCACCGAGCAGACCCACATGAATATCAGTTACGGCTTCACCCATGCCACCTTTAAGGACTATAATGACGGCAAGGTGGACCACAGCGGCAAGCGCGTTCCCTATGCCCCGATGCACACCCTATTTGCCGAGGCCAGCCATGCCTTGATAATCGGCGGCGACAAGAACAAACGCCTCACCATGGCCGCCAACGTGCGCGCCACGGGAGACATCTATTGGGATGAGGCCAACACCATGAAGCAGCCTTTCTATGCCCTGCTTGGCGCTTCAATCACTTGGCAACAAGCGCATTACAGCCTGCAAGTATGGGGACGCAACCTGACTGACACCCAGTACAAGACCTTCTATTTCGTCTCCATCCAGCACCACTTCCTGCAGCGAGGCCACGGCCGCCAGGTAGGTGCCACCCTGCGCCTCAACTTCTAGTCTTTTTTCTCTTGTTTTATCTAGATAATCGGCAAAAAGGTCTATTAAATTTTGCCGAATAGGACAATTCAACTAATTTTGCAAGCCTAAATCAACTAGTCCCATCAACAAAAAAACTAAAGGACTAGGAACTAAAAAACTAGAAACTAGGGACTAGAAACTAAAAACAAAAAAACTAACAACAATAAAAGACTATGAAGAAATTATTCAGTATGTTATTCATGGCCACCATGTTAGGCATGGTGTTCACTGCTTGCGGCGATGAGAAAGACGCCCCTGTTGTTCCTGTTACACAGAACCTGGAAAGTGAGTATGAGAACGAGACCGACACCCATTTCCGATTTGACATCGACATGGATAAGGACTCAAGCTCCATCTACATGTACAATATCGTATTCCACATCGGCGAGGCCACGTCACCGGCTATGACCCTGCGCGTGGACGCTCCTGTGACCGTTGACAAAGCTAAAAAGGTCTATACCTACTCTGGCACTGGCATCGTGGCTTACATGATGCGCGGCAGCACTTGGGTACCCATGCCCGGTGAAGCCTATTTAGTGCATAACCTGCTCTGCACAATTGACACCAATGTGAAGTCCTACTATATCAAGTTTGACTGCCACGGCGGCCACTTTGAGGAAAGCGGCAAACTCAAATAGGACGTTTTAACGACATTTAATATAAAAAACATTACAAATGGTGCAAGATTGAGTGCGCCATTTGTTTTTTAGGTGTATATTTGCCGCGCATTTACGGTAACTAATACATACGATTGAAACAGCTATTTTTATGAAGAAGATATTTTTACTGATAGCGGCAATGGGTCTGCTCATGAGCGCCATTTCATGCAGTAACGATGATGAGCCCTCCAAGCGTGGCGACGGCGTGTTCACAGTCAACACCCCGATGATCAACCACATCGTGGACCTCAACAACGGCAACGTGCTGGGCATGAGCGCCACACACAACAAAATCACCATCGACACCACCAAGCATCAGGCATCGGTTGAACTGACCTACAATGCCGGCAACGGAGACAAGAAGGTGAGCATCAGCGGCCTCACGGCAACCCCGGTGCGCTTGGGCTTTTACGAACTCAAGGCTCCACAGGGCAGCCAGTTGAAGGACTTCAGCGGATATGTGGATTTCAACGAGAGTTCCATCCGTTACGCTTACACGACCAACGAGGGCTTCCGCGTCATCTCCACCATCCAGGACGTGTTCTTCCTGAAGACCCACAACACCATCACCTATCTGGACACGACCAAGACCACCTCGATGGAAAACGTCATGTACCAGTTCACCCTCTCGCCCACCAAGACGACGGCTATCGTCAAGGTCATGGCCATACTTCACGCCAAGCACATGAAGTTTTTCAACAACATCACCGCCACCACCGTTCCTGTCACGGTAACCCCCAACGGTTACACCTTCACGGGAGAGAACATCCCCACGACGGCTGTGTACCGCAACTGGACCGACAGTGTGGGCGTTCCCACCCTCAAGTCCACCGACCAATATCCGTTCAAGACGTTCAACACCGTTGTGGACCTGGAGAACGATACCATCATCGCCAACTTCATGATGGGTGACAGCGCTATCGTGAGCGCCAATGGCAGGACCTATCCCAACTACACCAGATATTAATCAAGTTTAAGAACATCAATTAATTAACAATAACACAAAGAAATGAAAAAATTATCATTCTTGCTCCTGTCGATCATGGCTGTGACCCTGCTCACCGCCTGTGGCAGCGACAACGAGCCCGTCAACAAGCAGACCGTCAGTTCCGTCATCAACAACCGTGTGATAGATGGAGATGCCGTGGCATTCTCTCAGACCAGTGCCAAGATTGAACTGAATTACACCGACATGACCATCCAGTTCACCAGTGAATATCGAGATATTGATGGACATTCACACACCATCACAACTCCCGAAATGCCCATGAAATTGGCAAACAACGCGGTGTATTCCTTCAGCAACATGAGTGCTGCAACAGCTACTGACGTTGAAAATTTCCAGGGTAAGCTCGACACGGCCACCGGAATGCTGCTGTTCTCATTCAATCAAGGTTCTTCCCGCGTGGTGAGCACCTCTCACCTGCTGTATGCCTACACGACAACCACCATGACCAATCCTGAGAATGGCAACCACGGCAGCCACCAGATGACATCCTATCTGTTTGCGATTGATACACGTGGCGAATCATGCGTCATGCAGCTCCGCAACTTCGTCTCCACCCTCAGTGGTAATGTCGATGTTGCTGAGGTCCGTTATGATGGACTGACGCTCACCCCCACCCTCACGGGCTACACCATTACCGCCGACAAGGCTGAGTCCAACTTTAAGGGATTCTATACCCTCACCGACTTGAGCATCAGCATCGACGACCAGTGCAATGTCATCAACGGCTCATTCATGTGCAACGGCATCAAGCATGAGATTTCTGGCGGCCTCTTCGGTTTTAACTCTCCCATCTAACTCCGCCAGCAATTCACACTGCATCAAATAAACTGTCCCCGCTACCTCTTTGTCGAGATGGCGGGGACAGTTGTTTATGAGTTTTTCTTGTAACTGAGGATGGCCCAGGCGCCCATGATGCTGCCTATGCCCAGCAGGGCGAGTATCTGATGCCAGATTTCGGACAGTCCGCCCCCACGGATAAACACCGTGCGTATCGCATCAATGAAGTAGCTCATGGGGTTGACATAGGTGGTGGCGTAGGCCCATGACGGCATGGAACGCGTGGGCGTGAACAGTCCCGAGAGCAACAGCATCATCACGACAAAGAACCACATCACAAAGATGGCTTGTTGCATGGTGTCACTATAGTTGGAAATCATCAGTCCAAACGAACTCCAGAACAAGGCTACCAACAAGGCCAACAGGTAAATGAGCAATAACGGTCCCGCACTGGTGATGCCATAGACCGCCCAAGCCAGCAGCAGGCACACGGTGATGACAAACATGGCGATAATCCAGTAGGGAATGAGTTTGGCAAGGATGAATGACCACTTGCTTACCGGAGTGACGTTGATCTGCTCGATAGTACCTGCCTCCTTCTCGCCCACGATATTGAGAGCAGGCAGGAAACCCGTCATCAGCATCATCACGATGGCAAACAGGGCAGGAATCATGAACAACTTGAAATTCAAGTTCTTGTTATACAGGAACAAGGTCGATACCCGTGACTGTATCGTGGCAACGTCGGGGTTGACGTGGGCCGTAACTATCTGAGTCAGGTATGCGCTACCCATCGACCCCTTGGTGCCATTGACGGCATTGGCGGCAATGAGCACCTGTGGCTGGTTGCCCAGCGTCACGTCGCGACTATAGTCCTGAGGAATGACCATCACGATGTCGGCTCGCGATTTCTCGATATCTCCCAGTGCAGCCTGATAGGTGGGCTGCTGCCCCTTGAAAATGAAGTAGTTACTAGCCTCGATGCTGTGCACCAATTGCTGCGACAATGACGAACGGTCGTTGTCCACCACGGTCACCTTGATATTCTTCACCTCCATGTTCATCACCCATGGCATGACACACATGATCATGATGGGGAACACCACGATGAGTTTGGGCAGGAAAGCATTGCGCCTGATCTGCGTGAATTCTTTCTGTATGAGGTATTTCAGTGTCATGACAGGCAGGTGTATTATTCGAGTCGTTTGTTGAACTTGACGAGGGCCAGTGTCATCAGTACGGCAAGCATACCAACGAGAATCAATACCTCGCGGGCCACCTCCTTGATGCCCACACCCATAATCATCAACTTGCGCATTGCCTCAATGTAGTAGCGGGGAGGCACGATGGCTGAAATCCACTGTAGCACAGTGGGCATCGATTCCACCGGGAAGAGCATACCGCTGAGCATCACAATGGGCACCAGCAGCACCATCGCCGAGAGCAGGAGCGCCACCAGCTGTGTCTTGGCCACATTGCTGATGAGCAGGCCCAGCGAGAGGGCCAGCAGGATGTAGAGGACCGAAATCACGATAATCCAGAACAGAGAACCCACCAGGGGCACACCCAGCACAAACCGGGCCATCATCAAGATAATCACCAGGATGACAAAGGCGAGCACCAGATAAGGAATGGCCTTGGCGATAATAATCATCAGCGGCTTGACTGGAGAGACGAGCAACACTTCCATCGTGCCCTTCTCTTTCTCACGCACAATCGAGATGGATGTCATCATGGCGCATACAAGCATCAGCAGCATACCCATGATGGCAGGCACAAAATTGTAGGCCGACTTCATCTGTGGGTTATACAGGAGTTTGGTGTTGACAGCGCTGCGGTCAGCATTCAGCAGCACGCCCGTAGCATAATTGGTCCATTGCTGGGCCATGTTGGGGTCGGCCCCATCAACGATAAACTGCACACCGCTGCGCTTGGAGGCAAAGTCGGGGCCGAAGACGATAGCCATATCGGCTTTCTGAGACCGAATGACGCGCTCCGCATCACGGGGTGTGGCAACGACCCGGGTAATCGTAAAGTACTCCGAGGCAGCCAAGCGGTCCACCGCCTGTTGCGTCAGGTGGTCCATCGAGCTGGCCACGACCACAGTGCGTACGTTCTTGACATCGGTCGTGATGGCAAAACCGAAGATCAGCATCAGCACCAGTGGCATACCAAAAAGTATCAACATCGTGCGCTTGTCACGCATGATGTGCTTGGCTTCCTTAATGACAAATGAGACAAACTGTTTCATGACGTTAATCGCTGCTGCGGGTTGCTTGTCGGGCCAGATAGGTGAACACGTGGTCCATATCGGGCTGGTTAAACTTCTGTTTCAATTCGGCGGGTGTGCCTATTGCCTTGATTTTGCCATCCACCATGATGGAAATGCGGTCGCAATACTCGGCCTCGTCCATGTAGTGGGTGGTGACAAAGACGGTGATGCCATGCCCTGCCGCCTCGTAAATCAGTTCCCAGAACTGACGCCTTGTAGCGGGATCGACACCGCCCGTGGGCTCGTCGAGGAACACTACACCAGGCTCGTGGAAGATGCTGACCGAGAAGGCCAACTTCTGTTTCCAGCCCAGCGGCAGCGACGCCACGAGGGTGTTCTTGTGGTCGGCAAACTGCAGGCGCTGGAGCAATTCATCGGTTTTGCGGGCAATGTCCGTATCATTCATGCCGTAGATGCCGGCAAACAGGCGGATATTCTCGGCCACGGTCAAGTCCTCATAGAGCGAGAACCGCTGACTCATGTAACCGATGTGCTTCTTGATCTGCTCATGCTCGGTGCGGATGTCATAACCCACCACACGGCCAGTGCCGCTTGTGGGTTGGTTCAAGCCCGTGAGCATGTGCATCGCGGTGGTCTTGCCGGCGCCGTTGGCTCCCAGGAAGCCGAAGATTTCTCCCCGCTTGACGGTGAAACTGATATCGTCAACGGCATGAAACGAGCCGAACGCCTTGACCAAGTGCTCCACCTCAATGACATTTTCGTCTTGGGTCTTACCGCCCTGGTCATGTTCAATGCCCGGTGGATTGAAAATGTCGGCAAAGCGGGTCAAAATTTCATCGGGAGTGCCGATGCCGCGAATCCTGCCCTGATCGAGGAATGCGACACGTTCGCAGCGACGCACCTCGTCAAGGTAAGGCGTCGAGGCCACAATGGTGATTTCACGTTCCTTGAGGGCGCCCAACATATCCCAAAATTCCTTGCGGGACACAGGGTCAACGCCAGTCGTGGGTTCGTCGAGGAAGAGTACGCTGGGTTGATGTACCAGGGCACACGAGAGCGCCAGTTTCTGCTTCATGCCGCCCGACAGGGCACCTGCCCGGCGGTCCTTGAAGCGCTCAATCTGGCTGTATATCGCCTTGATGCTGTCATAGCCTTCCTCGACAGTGGTGCCAAACAGCGTGGCGAAGAAGTGCAGGTTCTCCTCGACGGTCAAGTCTTCATAGAGCGAGAACTTGCCGGGCATATACCCCACCCTGCGGCGGATTTCGGTCATCTGCCGCACGGTGTCAAAGCCGTCAACCGTCACAGTGCCCGACTCGGGAAGCAGCAAGGTACACATGATGCGGTACATCGACGTCTTGCCGGCACCGTCAGGCCCGATGAGGCCAAACACCTCACCATTGCCCACGGCGAACGACACATCATCGAGTGCCTTGACCCTGCCATAGGACTTGGATACGTTATTTACCGTTATCGCATTCATGAGACATCAGTCATCCAGACCCTCTAGTTTTTCTAGATTATCTAGACAATCTAGTTATTCTAGAGCATCTAGAGGATAGTATCTAAAACTTCACCTCCCCGTACATTCCGATTTTCACGTAACCGTCGTTCTGGAATGCAATCTTGACGGCATAGACCAGGTCGGCACGCTCATCATCGGTCAAGATGGTCTTGGGCGTGAACTCCGAGCGGCTGGAGATCCAGGTGATGGTGCCAGGATATTCTTTCTTCTGGCCGTTGCCATAGTCGGCAAACACCTTACAGGGCTGGCCCACCTTGATGTTCTGCAGCTGGGCCGAGGTGACATAGGCGCGGATGAACATGTTGTCCACATCGGCCATCTTGAACAGCGGCTTGCCCACCGAGACAAATTCGCCCTGCTCAACGTATTTTTCCAGCACGGTGCCCTTGTAAGGCGCCACGATGTCGGCATTGGCGATTTGGTCATCGAGTTGGCGCTGCTGGGCGTCGATACCAGCCACCTGTGAGTCGATTCCGTCCATCTGGGCACCGATGCCCTTGCCCTGCTCGGCCAGTGCGGCATTGGCACTGCGTATTTGGTCACGGGTGGCTTCCAGTTGGCGGTTCAGCACCTTGATCTGGTTGTCGATATCGTCGAGTTGCTTGCGCGGTACGGCACCGTCCTTGACGAGTTCGGCAAAGCGTTGCCGCTCACGCTGGGCATTGGCAATCTGCTGCTGAATAGACGAGAGTTGCTTGTTCAGGTCCAACTGCTGACTGCTGGCCGCCGAACGGTTGGACGACAGTTGCCGCTTGTTGGCGGCGAGTTGGCCACGCTGGGTCTCAAGTTGTTGCTTTTTAAGCACCAGTTGATAGGTGTCGATGCGTCCCACCTGGGTACCACCTTCGATGACCTGACCCTCGGTAACATCAAAGGATTTCAACTCGCCCGTTGCCTTGGCCGAGATGGTCACCTCGGTGGCCTCGAACGTTCCCGTGGCGTCAAATGCCTTTTCCTTTTTGCCGCAAGCGGTCATCATCATGAGGACCACGCTTGCCATGATAGTTATCCTTTTCATTGTTATGCTGTTTGGTTAATTGTTCGTCGTATATTTCAGGTCATACATCTGCTTGAGCATCTCTATCTCATGGATAGACTGCTGCACCCGGGCAGCGTTTTCACTGTTGATATCACGCAACAGGTCGTTCACGTCAATGATGCCGTGCGAGAGTTTGGACTCGGCGGCCTTGCGCACCTGCTGGCGCAGGGTGATGATTTCCTGATCCTGAGCCATAAGGCGGCGGTAGCGGTCGATAGACTCGTTCTGCTGCATCTGCTCCAGGCGGTTATTGAACAGGAACACCTCACGCTGGTTCTGCGCTGTTTCGCGCAGCAACTGCACCTTGGCCTTGTCGTTGCGGTGGGTGTAGAGGGCACCGATGTTCCAGGTCAGGCGGGCTCCTACCATGCCGTTCCACGACCACTCATGGCCCATCATGTCCTTGAACAGGTTATAGCCCGGGTAGCCGTAATAGCCCTGAGCAAACAAGCCTAATCGGGGCAACAGGGCAGCCTTGAGGGCACGGTCCTGGGCGTCGGCTAGGCGCAGTTGGCTATCGATGAGCCGCAGTTCAGGACGGTTGTTGCCTGTCACGGCATCGACGGCAGACGGTTTTCTCACCTGCGTCACCTCAATCCCACAAAAGGTGCCCAGCATCGCCATCAGCACGCGGCGCTGTGACTCCAGAGTGGTCATCTGCTGCACAACGTTCAGGCGCTCGGCTTTGACGTTGTTCAGGTCACACTCGGCGGCAGTACCATGCTTGACCATCGAGGTGAGTTTCTTCTCACTGGCAGCGAGTTGTTCCTGCAAGTCGTTGTTCAGACTGATTTGGTCATCGAGCAGCAACAAGCTGAAGTACATCTCGTTAACGCGCTGGCGCACCTGATACAGTTCCACGTCGAGCTGTGCCTGCTGTACTGCCCCCTGCTCACGGACTACCCGCTTTTGGGCGCTGATAGCCCCGCCGTCAAACACCGTCTGCTGCAGGTCGAGCCCCACGCGGTACTGGTCCTTGGCCAGACCTTTCATATCCACACCCATCTGCTGCATCAGCCCTTTCATCTCGTCGGGCCATGCGGTCACAGCGTTCTGCCAGGTCGCCTGGGCCGTTGCCGACAGTTGAGGCAGCCACCCTTTCTGGATATTGGCTACGGTCAGGTCGGTCGTTCGGGCAATCAGGTCATGCTGGGCGATGAGCGGATAATTGCGCGCTGCAGCCACTTGGCACTCCTCAAGCGTCTGGGCACTGGCGACAAGCGTCAGACAACTGATAATGGTGAAAATTAGCCGTTTCATATCATTGTGAATTGGTTTGATACCGCAAAGTTACTGCCTTATTCCGTTTCAACTTATATCCAAAACAAGAAGAAAATGTCTTTTTTGTACAATAATTTGAAAAAAATGATGTTTTTAGACCCAAAGTTCTTATCTTTGCGTTCAAAATCTAACTATTATGGCAGAATTAAGACAATTGAACCTGACCCAACTCAAGCAACTCGTCGAGGGTAACGACGAGACTGCGGCCAATAACTACATCACGCGCAACCTGGCCGTCGCACGCAATGTGCATATTGGCCTCATTAAGGACCATATCATCGATCAGCCGACGCTCATGCCCGAGATGCGCATTCTCATCATTAAGAATGGCTGGACCACACCCATCATCAACATGATGGAACGGCGATTTGAGGTTGGGGATCTGGTATTCCTGGGCACCAATGGCATCTTGCAGTACAAGGACACTGCTCCCGACGTTCAAGGCATTGGCCTGTCCATCAGCGACGAGCTTTTCTCTCTCGCCATTGGCAACCGCATTCCCAGGGCATTTGACGGGCATCTGCGCGACTTCCAGATTCATCTGGAGCCAGCCCATCTTGAGTATCTCGACCAGTTGCACCTCATGCTCTACCGGCACTTGAAGCAGCCAGACGGCAGCAGCCAGGTGACACTACACCTGGTGAGCGCCCTGCTGTGGTATGTGGATCACCTGTGGAGCCGTCAGGAGCAAACCGACCGCAAGAACCAGTCGCGCGAGCAGCGCCTGTTCACCGATTTCATCCAATTGGTCAGCGAATTTGCCCCCGAGCACCACACCATCGAGTTCTATGCCTCGCGCCTGTGCATCACCCCACGTTACCTGAGCACTGTGGTCAAGCAGGCAAGTGGCCGAAGTGCCAAACAGTGGATTGACGAGGCACTGGTCACGCGCATCAAAATCGACCTGCTGCACACCGAGAAGCCCATTACCCGCATCTGCGATGATATGAACTTCCCCAACCAGTCGTTTTTGACCAAATTCTTCAAGCGCATGACGGGCATGACTCCAAGCCAATTCCGCCAGTAACTCCACCACCACCCCACGACCATTACACATTTTGTGGTACACATTTTGCGTAATCAAAAAATTATATTTATCTTTGCGGCATAATTAATAATATCTTGTCTGATGAAAAACCCGTTCACTATAAAATCATACGAGTCCAAGGAACTGTTTTGCGACCGCGAGGAAGAGTTGAGGCTCATGTTAAGTAACTGCCTCAACCACACTGACATGACGTTGATTTCCCAACGCCGTATGGGTAAGACCGGGTTATTATTGCGCCTGTTTGATGAGATTGCCGATGTCCACCCTGAGATACACACTATCTATCTTGACATCTTCTCGTCACGCAATATTGACGATTTCATTAAATTGTTGGCCGAGGCCACAATGAAGTCTTTCAAGCCCAAAACCAGCATTGGCGACAAATTGATGACCTTCATCAAGTCGATGAAGCCACAACTGACATTTGACAACATTACGGGAGAGCCGCAGTTACAAATCGCTTACCAGACAGCCCACGAGAAAGAATACACCCTGCGAGGCCTTTTGGAGTTTCTTGACAGTCAAGATGTTCATATCGTCATCGCCATTGACGAATTCCAGCAGATACGCGAATATCCAGAGCAAAACATGGAAGCGCTGCTGCGCACCTACATCCAGCAGACGCGCAACCTGACATTTATCTATTGCGGAAGTAAGAAGCACCTGATGGCCGACATTTTCACCAACGAGAAAAAACCGTTCTACTCCAGCACTACTTTTGTCTCACTTGGAAAGATTGATGAAAAGCCCTATGGCGACTTCATCTGCCACTTATTCAATGATTACGGACGGAATATCGACGACGAGGCCTTGCAGTTCATTCTCGAGTGGACACGACGCCACACTTATTACACCCAGCAATTGTGCCATACCGTGTTTGCTGCCGGTGCGCAAAACATAGACATTAACGAGGTGAAAGCCGCTTGTGACCAATTGATGAAACAAGGAGAGGCTGTTTATCTACAATACCGCCAGATGCTGACTGTCAAGCAATGGAGCTATCTTATAGCCGTCGCTAAAGAGGGCTGTGTGAGTCAGATCACGTCTGCCCAATTCCTGGGCAGATACAAAATCGGGACCGCCTCAGCATCACAACGCCTTGCTGAAGCCTTGACCGAGAAAGGTCTGTTGAATGACGAAGTCACCCTCAATGGCACCATCTACTCCATCAACGACGTCTTTCTCTCACACTGGATGGAAAGACTGTGAAATGCTAAAAAAAACATAAAATGTGGATTAATTCGGGTGGATTGGCAAAATTTTTGCTAACTTTACACGCTCAAATGTAACATTGATGGCAGCACGAGAGAAATATGACGAGGCACTGGTGGTCGAGCAACTGCACGACCCCAAGATGTGCAAGATAGCATTCGGTAAGGTCATCGAGCACTACAGCTCGCAGCTTTACTGGCAGATACGTCGCATGGTTATTGACCATGACGACGCTAACGACGTGCTGCAAAACACCTTCCTCAAGGCGTGGACCAATATCGACAACTTTCGCGGCGATGCCAAATTGTCAACGTGGCTCTACAAGATTGCCATCAACGAGAGCATCACGTTTGTCAACAAGAAGAAGGTGATGAACCAAATTTCCATCGATGATGACGAGAGTTTCCTCGTCAACCAGCTGGAAAGTGACGAATGGTTTGACGGTGACCAAGCCCAAATCAACCTCCAGAAAGCCATCGCCACACTGCCCGAAAAACAGCGCCTGGTATTCAACCTGCGCTACTACGACGAGATGAAGTATGACGAGATGAGCGAGATCCTTGGCACTAGCGAAGGGGCCCTCAAAGCATCATATCATCATGCAGTAAAAAAAATCGAACAGTTTTTGGGAGAAACAGAATAATTTTTTCACTTCCCGATTAAACTTTCTTGACATTTCCAAGTCAAACAAGCGTTATGAAACGAGAAGACTCCACATTACTGAACAAATACGGTAAGGATCCTGGCTTTAAAGTGCCGGAGAATTACTTTGAGGATTTCAACAAACGCATGGTCGAGATGCTGCCAGATGTTGAAATCACTCCCGTTGACATCAAGCCCACCATGTGGCAACGCTTGAAGCCGCTGGCCTATATGGCAGCCATGTTTGCAGGCGTATGGCTCATGATGTCGGTATTCAGCCACTTCACCGCCTCTAACAACCTGAACGCAGTCAGGGCGGTTGCCGAGAAGCTGGACGACGACAAGGGTAACGTTGATGACTTTATCATGAGTGGCGTGAGCGACTACGACATCCTTAGCTATGAGGATTCGGTGATGATGAGCAACGAGGAAAACGAGACCCCCGACAAACATTAATAAGCACTGAAAGGAGAAGTTGACCTATGAAAAAAGTACTCTCTATCATCATATTGACACTGGCCATAGCGGCTACCGCAACGGCACAGAATGGGCGCACCAAGTTTGCAGCCGACATGTATCAGGCCAAGCATGAAATGATTATTGAGGAACTGGGACTGACCCCATCGCAACAAAAGCAGTTCATGCCCCTGTACGAGCAAATGGAACGCGAGATTTACCAAGTGAACCGCAATGCACGTATCCTCGCCAGCGAGGTGGAGAAAAAGGCCAACCCCACCGACCGCGAATATGAAGCTGCCGCATCGGCACTCTCCAACACCCGGATGCGCGAGGGAGAGATAGAAGCCAGGTACTTCGAGAAATTCTCAAAGATCCTCAGCAAGAAGCAACTTTTCCAACTCAAGCAAACAGAGGTGAAATTCACCCGCGAGATGCTTACCAAGAAGAAAGGTAAAAAGTAATCTCGACGTCAACAATACCACAATATCCCACGGCACCATCAACAATGCCGTGGGATATTTCTTTTTTGATACTATGGGGCTTTTTACTGCGAGGCGTTGGGATTGAGGTATTCCCGCAGGGTCTCGACATAGGTTTCAAAGGCTTTGAGCCCCGTCGGTGTAATGCGGCAAAGGGTACATGGGCGCTTACCCTTGAAGGTCTTCTCGACGGTGATGTAGCCCGCCGTGGCGAGTTTATCAAGTTGCACGCTCAAGTTGCCCGCCGTGGCGCCCGTCTGTTCCTTGATGTAGGGGAACTCCGCCTCATCGATGCCGATGAGCAGCGACATGACCGCAAGGCGCAACTCACTGTGCAACAATGGATCTAATGGCTTGAACATGACAACTTACTTTTTGCTTTGGAAATGAACAATCAGGCCAGGAATCACGAGGCCAATCAACGCCACAAGGGCCATCACATACATCTGCTGCATCGGGAAATACAGAGCGCCAAAGAAACCGCCAAAGCCGGCTACCAGTCCACACACCTGAATAGGGCGGTTCTGGAGGACAAGGCCCATAATCGTAGATGCGATACCAAAGCACAACGAGATGATGCTCGTGATATTCATATAGACTAGACAATTGATATTGGCGTCAGGAACTATACACTTCACCGGAATCACACCACCGGCAATAAGCCCGAGGATCAGGCCGATACCACCGCAAAAGATGCCGAAGGTGCTCCACACGTGACCGATGGTCTTGCCGACAAAGGTCGTGGGAACCGTCTCAGTTTTCTTGTCGATGACATAATTGCCGATATACCCGACAACCCACATCACAAACCACAGGAAATTCCATGCGGGACCGCCATGATTCTTCCACAGATACTCAATCAACAATGCGAATACCACTACACATGCGCCCCACCACATCAGTGGCAGGCCAGAGTTCTTGGCTATCACGCGCTGGCTGCGCTCAATCGATTCGCGGATGATTTCCAGACTGCGCTCGGCAGTCAAATTCATATTCTCTTCCATAACTGTTTAACTTGAATTTTAAATCATTAATAAGATGGCTAACAATACTTTTCGGCACTACCCTCACCCCTGCAGAAGGCTCGGTTCGCACCAGTTGTGTTTCGAATCACGACGCAAAGATAAAGTAGTTTATTTTATAAACCAAACAATTTTGTAAATTATTTTTACGCAACCCTGATTTTTAACATTTCGCAACATTTCAATCAATCAACCCTTGAACATAAAAAATAGGGTTTGGGGAGTCAAAATCCATGCACCAAGACGGCGAATTACTCCGAAATGACCTTTTTGTTTCATATATATCTGAAAATCTGTACTTTAGATTTTGAACAATGATCATCAAATGCCACCACTTTTTCTATATATTGTTGTAATTTTGCCTGCGAGAGTTAGCCCCTTTTATCAACCTAAAAAAGTGACTGATATGAAACACGGTAATTATTTATGATTCATTCTAGACGAGCAGGATAGTCCTTCTGGTGGGACTTGTGCCTATCTGCTACGGCATCGATGTTGTCCAAGTATGAATAATCGCTCTGGACGTTAATTATTGCAAAATATTGGGCCTTGGCTAGGGTTTTGCACATTATTATATTAATTTTGGAGTTATAATAACAAATCAAACACCGAAACACTATGAAGCAGACAATCATTCATATACTATCAATAGTATTTCTCATCATGGCATTTCCATTCCATTCATCGGGTAGTGAGAAGGAGATTGACTTCAATTTCCCTCAAAACGTGAGCAAGAACGCCCTTGTCGATCTGGACAAGGCGCTCAAGGGCAGAGATGACGGGCAGTTGCTCGTCGATGCACTGGTGCGATATAGCATCGCCCAGAGCAGTATTTCTCAAGACAATATGGATGACATCATCTCCCGTATCGAGACGGCCATCAATAAAGAGAAGCGACCCCACATCCGTGCGCTGCTCTACCATCTGGAAGCGATGATCTATGAGGGCTACCGTGACCGCTATGCCCGCTGGAGCGACCGCAACAATCCCGTTGAGGAGGTTCCAGCCGACGTGAGCGAGTGGGACCGCAAGCAGTTTGACAAGAAGATCACCGAGCTTATTGAGAAAAGCCTTGCTGAGCCCGACGCGCTTAAGGCCGTCGCGGTGACGTCGCTACCCGACATCATCAAGTGTAACAAACTGGGTGCTACCTACATCCCCACCCTGCACGAATTCCTGCTGATGAAAGGCAGGGGTATGCTCCTGGGTATGAATATCGACAATGACGAGCTGCAGGAACGCATCAAGGCCGATTGGCGTGCAACTACCGAGGGCAACGTGCCTGCACATATCTATGTGCTGACTCAAACCCAATCGACCATCCCTCTTGAGACCTATCTTCAGTACCAGGACAACGAGCACTGTGCAACCATGCTCAATAGTATCCCATGGGAGAACAACAAAGCACACTACAAGGTACTGCAAGATTATGTCGCACGGTTCCCCAATTCAGTTTACACCACCGAGGTGAAAAACCGCATCACGCAAATGGAGGGTAAAAATGTGAGGCTCCATTATCCCAGGGTGCGATCCTCACGAGACAAAATCACCGTTACTGCAAACGTCGAGAATGCCAATTCGTTCACCATCGAGGTTTATCGTGTGCCCGAAACAATGCTCAAGGAGTACCGCATAAAGAAGAGCGATCTGCAATTCGTTTCTCGCCACCCCATGACGGTGCAAGGCAATGTGCCGTTCAATGCCGACAATGTGGAGACCACTTTGCCACCGTTGCCTTATGGCGCCTATGTCTTTTTGCCCCAAATTGAACGGGGTATCGACAAATCGGCCGAACCTGACATCAACAGAAACGACATCCTGTGTGTCACCGACATCGCCCTGTTCACCGTTTCACGCAGCGACAACAAGGACCTTGTCGCTGCCGTAGATATCAGCACTGGCAAACCACAGTCGCTCGTGACCATCAAGGACGAAAAGGACTATGCATGGGGAGTCACTGGCGACGGCGGCATACTCGCCGTACCCGAATTCAAGGACTTAAGGTACGCACGTTCTTCGCATCAATTGACCGGAACCAAAAGTGACGACCGCTACGGCTATGGCATCGGCTACAACAAGATAACCTTGGGAAATGACAATAGCAACAATTCAGCCACTATTTATACCGACCTGGGCGTCTATCGGCCCGGCGAGACCATCCATTGGACGGCCATCGTTTATGCCACAAACAGGAATGGGCGCAGAGTGATCAGCGGCAAAAAGGTGGAAGCCATCTTCATGGACAACAACCGCGAACCCATCGATACCGCGATACTGACGACCGACGAGTTCGGCCGCATCGAGGGCTCGTTCGTCGTTCCCAAGGATCGCATGAACGGCTGGTTCTATATCCAACTTATGGAGAAAACCGGCAGCAACAAATACTTGGCTGGGTACAACGTGAACGTGAGCGAGTACAAGACGCCAACGTTTGAGGTCACGTTCCCTGACCCGCGCCGCAGCTACGTCGCTGGCCAACCAGTCAAGGTCACTGGCAAAGCGATGACCTACAGCGGCTTGCCGCTCCAGAACACCGAAGTGCGCCTGTCACTCATCCAGAATCAGTGGTCCTGGGGGTGGTGGCGTATGCGCAACAATGGTGGCGAACACTTGCAGGACACTACCGTCATGACCGATGAGAAAGGCAATTTCACCATCGAGTACCCTGCCAAGATGTTCAAGGAGAACATCGACTACAAGCCTGGCAGACGCTGCTGGGCCCGCAATAATTACCAAGTCGTGGCCACAGTCACCACCGATGCTGGTGAGACCCATGAGGAGAGCACTTCGTTTATCGTGGGCATGCGCCGCGGCATCGAGTTGGGCAGCGTCAACAACGATATATACCTCAACGACAAGCCCATCAAGCTGCCGCTCAAGTACAATACCACCGACGAGGAACACCCCGACACCTATTGCACTTGGGAAGCAACACCCCTGGGCGACAAGACGCCCGTGCTCACAGGAAACCTCAACACCGCCGACCCGACCATCGACCTGACCAGCCTGCCCTCAGGCCAGTATAAGCTCAAAATCCACATCCTCGATGCGGAGGAGGGCGAGCAGGACGTGGACGTGGAGCGCGTCATCACTCTCTACCGCAAGGACGACAAGAGTGCGCCCGTCAAGGACTGCCCGCTGTGGCTCACATCGCTGGAGCAGAGTGTGGACAAGAAAAACTTGGGCCACATCACCGTGGGCGTATCCACCCCCAAGGCCTATATATATCATGTGGCAAGCACCAGCGATGAGGTCATCAGCCAGGGATGGCTCACCTATGACCAAGGGATGCACGACTTTACCGTCCAACTGCCCAAGGAAGCCGGCAAGGACGTGACCGTCAAGTTCATCACCTACTATGGCACCAAGCTGTGGGAAGAGAACGTCAGGTTGCAGAATCCCTATAAGGCCGAGGCCGTGAAGGTTACCGCCACCTCGTTCCGCGACAAGCTCGTGCCCGGCAACACGGAGCACTGGACATTCAGCATCACTGACCAGAACGGCAAACCTGTGCGTGGCGCGATGATGCTCGACATGTTTGACAAAGCCATAGCCAGCATCGAGGGCAACGACTGGACCTTCAACAACTGGAACCTCAACTTCATTGCTTTCATTGCATTCCGCACCAACACGACCCAACTGAGTGGTTCACAACACACATGGGCCTCATGGATGGGCAAGATGCTAGACTATAACCGTGACGCCAACATCGAACTGCCATGGTTATATACCTATAATCAAACCTTCTTCACCGGTAATCACGATTTGGTGATCACGGCATATGGAAATAGTAGAGGGTCCAAAGGACTGCTGATGGGCGCCCGAGCAAAAGTCGAGGATGAAATCATGACAACGGAAGTCGCCTTCGGTCGAATGGATTATGAGAAAAGTTCTGAGGAACACAACGTAACCCGCGCTCTCAAAGAAGAGGTTGCCGTCGAGGAGGCTGCCGCCGTCAACGAGCAGAACCTGGACAAGGTCACCCTGCGCGAGAGCGACGTGAAGACGGCACTGTGGATGCCGATGCTCACCAGCAACGACAAGGGCAAGGTGCAGGTGGAGTTTGAGGCACCCAACTTCAATACCACTTGGATCACTCAAGCCGTGGCATGGAATGAAGAAATGAACGGTTCAACCTGGATGGCCGAGGTATTGACCCAAAAGCCGCTGATGGTACGCAGCAACATGCCGCGCTTCCTGCGCCAGGGCGACAAGGCCACACTGGCCGCCACAGTACAGAACGCCACCGATGAGAAGACAGCCTGTGACGCCGTGATTGAACTGTTCGACCCGCGCTCAGGCGACATCTACGCGACAAGCAAGTTCAATATTAAACTGGATCCCAGCGGCAGTGAGGCCGTGACCATCGACTGGCAGGTACCCGATACTATCCCCTTTGTGGGCTTCCGCATCAAGGCTGCAAACGACCGCTTTGGCGATGGCGAGCAAGTGATGGTGCCCGTGCTGACGACCATCTCGCCCGTCATCGAGACCGAGCCGTTCTACATTGAGGCCGCCGAGACACACTACGAGAAGACCCTGCCTCAGTTCCCCAACGATGCCCGCGTGACCCTGGAATATTGCGACAATCCAGTTTGGTACTGCGTGCTGGCCTTGCCCACCATCTTCAGCAACAGCTACTGTACCGCCACCCATGCGGCCCACAGCCTGTTTGCCCTGCAAGTGGCACAAGGCGTCGCCAAGTCGCAGCCCCAGATCAAGGAGGCTATCACCTACTGGAAACAACACAACGAGGACAGTGCCCTAGTGTCAATGCTGCAGAAAAACCAAGACCTGAAAATCGGCACCCTGCTGGCATCACCCTGGATGCGCGAGGCCGACCGACAGACGCTGAGGATGTCCAAACTCAATGAACTCTTTGACGAGGCCATCGTCAAGAAAGAATACGAGAAGATCATCACCACCCTGCAATCGCTGCAGCTGGGCGACGGCGGTTTCACTTGGTTCCTGCACCCCTATTGCAAGTCCAACTTCTGGACCACAGGGTACGTGCTCGAGATGTTGGGCGAAATCAAACACCTGGATTACCTGCCGGATGACAGCCGCCTGACAACGATGATCAACCGCGCCCTCTCCTACTACGACCAAAAGGCCGTGCACCTGCTCAACGATTACAAGAAATATAACGACGAGCCTTATGGCTATTTCACAGGCTATGCCTATGTGCGCAGCCTCTTCCCCGAGGTGAAACAGCAGTCCAGTGCCAGTGCCGACCTGCTGAAGAAGACCCTCAAGTACATGAATGAGAACTGGAACAAGGGCATCTCTCTCAAGCAGAAGGCTTACTACGCTATGACGCTCAACCGCAACGGCTACCAGAAGACCGCCCGCAGCATCGTCGAGAGCATCCGCCAGTTTTCTATCGTGAAGCCCAACTTGGGCATGTACTGGGACAACCTGCAGACCGGCTACGGCTGGTGGGAATATGACAAGGTGGCTTATACCAGCACCATCCTGCGGGCCATGAACGAGGTGGATCCCCGCCAGGAGGAAATTGACCTGATACGCAAGTGGATACTACTCATGAAGCAGAGCAACGACTGGGGCTCCAACAGCCTCGCCGCCGATGCCGTTTATAGCATCCTGAGCACGGGTAGCCAGTGGCTTGACCGCAGCACAACACCGACGATCACCATCGCTGGGCAGCCCGTCAACCTCGACAAGATGGCACAGTGGCTGGGTTACTTCCGCACAACCCTACCCGCCACTACCGCCGGCAGCGTCGTTATTGAACGTACCGGGAAGAGTCCCGCCTGGGGCGCCGTTTACAGCCAGTTCAAGGCCCCGATGACACAGATTAAGGAAAAAGCCATCGAGGAGGTATCTATCAGCAAAGAGTATTATGTGTACGCTCAGGACGGCTCGCTGCATCAGTCCACGACGTTCAAGGTGGGCGACAAGGTCAAGGTGCGTGTCGTCATCAAGACCAACAAGGACATGGACTTCGTGACCATTACCGACGAGCGTGCCGCCTGCTTTGAGCCTGTTGACCAGCTCTCGGGCTACCGCAGCGAGGACAACACCTGGTTCTATCAGGAGACCAAGGACACCCAGACCAATGTGTTCTTCAACAACCTGAACAAGGGTACACACATCATCGGTTACGACGTGTGGGTTACCAACCCCGGTGAGTTCACCTCGGGCATCGCCACCATCCAGTGCCAGTATGCACCCCAGTTGAGTGCCCACAGCGCTGGCAAAACCATCTTGACTGAGGAAAAATAATCCCGACCTATCATCATCAGTGGGTAAAAGTGCACACATTTTTACCCACTTTTTTATTCTATAGGTCATTTTTGAGGTTTGATTACTAAAAGTTATATTTATATTTTTATATTATTGACAAACAAGTAGTTAACAAAAATACAGGTCATTTTTTGACAAATTTGGAGTAAAAAAAACAACAATTCCTACAAATGATTTTTTTGATTATTATAATACAATTATCATAATTGAGGTACTTTTGTATCGCAAAAAACATTTCTCCAAATTTTAATTGAAAATTATTAAGAATAAAATATCTTTTGATGGTAGTTAATGTTGATTAAATGATTATTTAACCCGGACCTGAAAATCTATCTCCTAGTAGAAAAAACTGCAAGCAATAATAAACATGAGAATTAACGGTGTCTGCGAGAGCAGCCGCCGTTTTTTCTATTGCAGAATAAAAAAAACATATTACCTTTGTAGCCAAGTAACAATACATTTATTAAAAAAAGGAGCTGAATTATGGCAAATATTAAGACGATTGGCATTTTGACCTCGGGAGGCGATGCGCCTGGAATGAACGCAGCCATCCGCGCTGTGACCCGTTCAGCAATTTACAATGGATTTAAGGTTAAAGGCATTTACCGTGGCTACAAAGGTCTGGTAGAAGACGAGATTGTCGAACTCAAGACCCAGAGCGTTTCCAACATCATCCATCATGGCGGTACAATCCTCAAGACCGCACGGTGCAAAGAATTCCGCACCACCGAGGGCAGACAAAAAGCCTATGAGAACATCAAGAAACACGGCATCGACGCGCTGGTGGTAATCGGTGGTGACGGCTCGTTGAGCGGAGCCAGGCTGTTTGCCAGTGAATTTGATTTTCCCATTGTGGGACTGCCCGGTACCATCGACAACGACCTGTTCGGTACCGACCACACCATCGGATATGACACGGCATTGAATACCATTATGTGGTGCGTGGACCGCATTCGCGATACGGCCAGCAGCCACGAACGCCTGTTCTTTATCGAGGTGATGGGACGCGAAGCGGGATTTCTCGCCCTGAACGGCGCGCTGGCCAGCGGAGCCGAGGCGGCTATCATCCCCGAAATATCAACCGAAGCCGATCAGTTGAAAGAACTGATAAAGAGCGGCTTCCGCAAGAGCAAGAATTCAGCCATTGTCCTTGTCGCCGAGAGCCCCGTTACCGGTGGTGCGATGGGTCTGGCCGAAAGGGTGCGCAAGGAGTACCCGCAGTATGATGTGCGCGTGACCATCCTGGGACACCTGCAGCGCGGCGGTTCCCCCACTGCACAGGACCGTATCCTGGCCTCACGCATGGGCGCGGCTGCCATCGATGCCCTGATGGAAGGACAGCGCAACATCATGATCGGTGATGACGATGAGAGAATCGTCTATGTGCCTTTCTCCAAGGCCATCCACTTAGAGAAAACCATCGACCGCACTATCTTAGAGACCCTCAAACAACTCTCATCCTAATCGTTCGACCTTAACAATAGTTCGATAGCGAGTTCGCCGCAAAAAGAAATGTATAGACGCAAAATTTTGCGTCTATACATTTATGGCCTGTTTTAAGCCCGTTAGGGCTGACAGATTATAGGCAGGTGGTGTAGTGATGCGAAACCAAACGGTATCGCTATAATAGCGGTTACACATGTATAGGCTTGGTAAGCCCGTTAGGGCTGACAGATGATAGGCAGGTGGTGCAGTGAGGCGAAGCCGAACGGAACCCCTGCACTGGATCGGCATCCCCGAATAATAGCCCCATCGGGGCGACAGAATGTGTGCTGAATTCTGCCGCCCCGATGGGGTTTTTAACGGACACTAATAATCTCTGCGCCCGTTATTCAAGAATACTTGGGTGATGGGCCGTATTTGTTCGCTGTCCAATCGCTGTCCTTGATGGCGAAAATCAAGGTAACGATCAGCAGGATAATCGCAAAAAAAGAGCTGAATGAATTGATTGTGGCCAGAACGGGGTGAGCCTGGATGTTTTCCATCATAGCCATAGCCATCTCCATTGGATCGGTAATATTTAACATGTCAACACCCAGGGGTGCTAACAAAGAGATCATAGTTCCCATGTAGAACAAGAACAAAATGAAGATGGCAAAGATCCACCATCCGCTATGGCCGGTATCATGCATTCGACGCGTCACGGCTGCAAATTGTGGAATAAACAGCAAAAACGAGCAAACCGAACATACTATGGCCAATGCTGGAGAATAACCGCCAAGCCACGATAATGCTATGTACATAATCAGGTAGAAAAGGATGTACCACCAGAATTCGCTGCGACGGGCACGACCCTTGAAAACAAAGCATTTACTCCAACACGTCATCACCGACTCGACGGGCGACATCATGGGACGTGCAGTCACACGGGGCTGATACTGCAGCATAGGCTGCCGTGGAACCTGTTGTGGAGCCTGTTGTGGCTGATTAAACACAGGGGGCTGCGGTTGTTGATTCTGTTCCATATCCTATATTTTAAGTTATCAATACATACTGCCATCGTTTTTGCAGTCCACAAAAATAATCATTTTTCTCCACCCCGTGGCAATCTTTTTGTAATTTTGCAGCCGCATTGATAAAAACGACAATGAAACGACAAATCAAAATATGGTTAGAGTGCTTCAGGCTCAGGACGCTGCCCGTCTCATTGAGCGGTGTGGTCATCGCCATCGGCCTGGCCCAGTGGCACCACCGTTTCCAGTGGATACCAGCCCTGCTGTGCCTGGTGTTTGCCCTGCTGGCACAGATCGTGTCCAACATGGCCAACGAGTATTTTGACTACCTCAAAGGTACCGACAAACCTGGACGCGTGGGACCGCGACGTGGCGTCACCGAGGGCGACATCAAGCCCAACACATTGCGTAACGTGACTTTTGCCCTGCTGGTGCTCGATGGCGTGGTGGGCTGTTGCCTCATCCCCTACGGTGGCTGGTGGCTGCTGCCCGTGGGCATCGTCATCGCATTAGGGGCGTTTGCCTACAGTGCCGGTCCCTACCCGCTTTCCTATCACGGGCTGGGCGAACTGATGGTGTTCATCTTCTTCGGATTGGTACCCGTCAACTTGACTTACTATGTGATGGCTCTGCGTTTTGACCCGCTGGTCATCCTGTTCTCCATCACTATCGGATTGATGGGCGTCAACGTGCTGCTGGTCAACAACTACCGTGACGTGGAGGACGACCGCCAAGCGGGCAAGAAGACCCAAACTGTGATGAGGGGAAGGCCGCTCACCGCCTTTGCCTACTTCCTGAACGGCTACATCGCCATAGCTATTCTCACCGCCTTCTGGGTAATGATTATCGCTGCCCAGGGCCGCATCCTGCCCTTGTGGACGCTGGCTATCCCCGCATTGTACCTGATCATGCACACCGCAACCTGGAACAAACTCAGGCACCGTGATGGCGCTGCCCTCAATCCGCTACTGGGCGGAACGGCACGCAATATGCTCATTTTCACCATACTATTTACTATCGTCTTCATCATCTACTCCTGATTTTCATGGCTACAACAATTGATAACGTGCGAGCCCTGCGCATCGCCGACTATGACTACCCCCTGCCCGACGAACGCATCGCCAAGCATCCCCTCGTCGAGCGCGAGCAGTGCAAACTCATTTATTATAAAGGTGGCGTAATCGAGGAGCGCCGTTTCTGGGAAGTGCCTGCGCTTTTACCCGACAAGACCACGCTCATCTATAATAATACGCGCGTAATCAACGCCCGCTTGCGTTTCCGCAAGGAGACAGGTTCGATGATAGAAATCTTCTGCCTCGAACCCGTAGCACCGCGCGATTACGAGCAGATTTTCCAGACCACGGGCCATTGTGTGTGGCAGTGCCTGGTCGGCAACAGCAAGCGCTGGAAACAAGGTTCCTTGACCCAAACGGTCACCATCGACGGCAAACAGGTCACCCTTGCCGCCACACGTGGCGAGCAGCGCGGCAACGCCTGGGAGATTGCCTTTGACTGGGACAACAACGATTGCACCTTTACCGACGTGCTGGATGCCATCGGCGAAATCCCCATCCCGCCCTACCTGAACCGTGGCACCGAGGAAAGCGACTCGACCGACTACCAGACCGTCTATAGCCACATCGACGGCAGCGTCGCCGCCCCCACCGCCGGGCTGCACTTCACCGACGAAGTGCTGGCCGAATGTGACGCCCGCGGCATCACACGGCGCGAAATCACCCTGCACGTGGGCGCTGGCACCTTCCAGCCCGTCAAGAGCGAGCACATCGGCGACCACCCCATGCATTACGAATTCATCAGTGTGCCGCGCAGCGTGATTCAGGACATCATCAAAGCCCCCGGACCCATTATCGCCGTGGGCACAACCAGCGTGCGCACGCTTGAGAGCCTCTACTACATCGGCCAAATCCTGGAGGAGAACCCCGATGCCGACGAGGAAACCCTCACGGTCACCCAGTGGATGCCCTACACCACACCGTGCCAGATATCCACGCAAAAGGCGCTGCAAAACATCGTCGATTACCTCAACCGTCATCACGCCGACACCTACATGGGCAGCACCCAGCTGATGATTGCCCCAGGCTTCGAGTACCGCATCGTCAGCGGAATGATCACCAACTTCCACCAGCCCCAATCCACCCTGCTGCTCCTGGTGGCAGCCTTTGTGGGCAACGACCAGTGGCGCACCATCTACGACTACGCCCTCGCCCACGACTTCCGCTTCCTCTCCTACGGCGACGCCCAACTCCTCCTCAAACCCTAGCCCATTTCACACAACAACAGATATTAAAAACAACTACAACAACTTGAACAATTTTTATCTGCACACCACGTGTCAATACTTGTCTAAGTTGTTATAGTTGTTTTCTTTATTATCCCCACACCACAAAAAAAGAAGACAATAAATACAATAAATACAATATAATCGACTAATAATCAGTAAATTGCACTTATTGTGTTTATTGTTTTCCTTCTTTATTTCCTATAGAGACGCAAAATCTTGCGTCTCCAAGCGCACGCCATCCCAATCAGTTTAATTCGTAATAATTGAATGCGGATGCCTAATTAGTATAATTCGCGTAATTCGTAGTTTGAAATAAGAGCGCGGATGCCCAATCAGTATAATTCGTAATAATTGAATGCGGATGCCTAATTAGTTTAATTTGTGTAATTCGTAGTTTAATGAAGTGCGCGGATGCTAATTAGTTTAATTAGTGAAATTCGTAGTTTATTTATTACCTTTGCAGGCATGAAAGTGAAACTGGTCATATCGGTTTTAGTGGTGCTTGTGGCGGTGGTTGCGGGATGTGGCGGGTCGCACCGCTACGACAGCCGGCTTGTGCTGGCCGATAGCCTGATGCAGGCCAACCCCGACAGCGCCCTGGCGCTCGTCGAGGCGGTCGATGCCGACAGCCTCTCCAGCGAGGGCGACCATGCCTACCGTGATCTGCTGCTGACCCAGGCCCGCTACAAGTGCTACATCACCGCCACCAGCGACAGCGCCATCAACCGCTCACTGGCCTACTACCGCCGCCACAAGGGCGAACGCGAAAAACTCACCCGCGCCTACATCTACAAAGGCGCCGTCATGGAAGAATTGGGTCACCCCGACTCCGCCATGTTCTACTACAAAACCGCTGAAGCCACCGCCGACCCCACCGATTACTTCAACCGTGGTTATTCTAATATGCGGATGGCCTCTCTTTATTGTGACCAGTTGTCTCAAGACACAACTGAGGCAATCCACTTGCAGAAGGCAATCTATGATTTTGAACTGATCAAAGACACCAATAACTTAATTTCTTGCTATGGTCTTCTAGGTGGTGTGTATGGAGACAAACAACCAGATTCATGTAAATATTACTTGACACGAGCCATTGAACTTGCAGTGCACAGTAAGTCAACAAAACAATATACATATAAATCTAAACTGGCAGGATTATACTATTATCATTATCAAGATTATTTACGCTCAAAAGACATGGCCATGGATGTCATGCGTAATGGCAGAGAATACAGCAAGGAAACACAGTTTTTCTACTATGCCGCTCTATCCTTCATTAAATTGGGGATGCTGGATTCAGCAAAATATGTGCTACACGAAACACCTGCGCCCATAGATGCTGTGGACAGTATGAACAGGCATCAAGTGATTGCCGATATCGCCAAAGCCGAGAAAGACTTGGCCGTCTATAATGAAAACTTAATACAATCTAAAGAAAACCAAATCCAGATTATTTCGGCTAAGAATGACCATAAGCTGAAGGCTGCTGAGAACGATTTCTCCATTAAGCAAGCCGAACAACGCGAGGCTGCAACCAAAGTCAGCAACCAAAATCTGATGTTCTTTTTGGCGATTGCCATTGCAATGGTCATCGTGCTTATCTGGCTGACAAATCATCTAAAACATATCTTAAAAAGAAAAGATGAGGAGAATAAACAAACCGAAAAGGCTCTTATGGACACCATCCAAGATTTGCAGGATAAACAGCAGCAACTTCAACAGAGAAATCTGTCTGTCTCGGAATTGGTTGGTGATCGCATAGAAGCTTTGAACGAGTTATTTGATAGCATTAAGTTTAAATCCAACAAAGAGTCACAAGACCGAATCAGGCGCATCATACCACTTTCTAGTCTTATTTTCGAAATGGAGAACGCGCATCGCAGGTTGAATACTGAACTGTCAGATAGGTTTTGGGAGAAAATGAAGAGATCGGTGGATGCCGAATTTAACGGCATTGTTTCCTATGTCGAGAAAAACTACCCCAATCTTTCGATCAACGAACTGAGAATTTTCTGCTTGATGTGTGCCAAATTTTCGCCCCAAATCATCAAGTTGTGCCTGAATCGTACAAGTGCCAAAAGTATATCCAATTACCGAGTGATCATTATCAAGCGAAAAATGGGACTTGATATGACTCTGGAAGAGTTTATCGATAAATACATGAAAAATGAGCTTTAAAATGCATTTATCAGTACAGCACCACGCAATGTGGATTGACTGATTTTGTAATACTCAGATTATCAGTTGTTTAAATGCATCAAATGTGACCTGCTATTTTTGGCAGGTCATATTCTTGTTTGTAATTTTGTGATGATACTAACATTTAATTTTTACTGCAATGAGACGATTTTTTGTTATTTTTTCTTTGTTAACTTGTGTGTTTTTAATAGGCTCTGCTGATGATGTAGTAGTCGCAATTAATTTACAACATCAAGGATATGGGCACGACAATCATTTCAATTACCCTATTCCTGCTGAACAGCCTGATGTGTATTATAATAATGTGTCTCAGACCATTATTATCGATGGCATGGGTGAAGTCGAGTACTACGATGTGGAAATCATGTCGCTCAGTTCGTTCGACGTGTTGATTTCCACCCAGGTCAACGGCTACTACGACACCATCGACATCTCGTCGCTACCCGATGGCGAGTATGTCATCACCATCGACGCCCCCACAGGCAACTCCTTCGAGGGCTTCTTCAGCACCTACTAAAATGACCATTTTCTTCGATGAAATCGAAGTTTTTCAAACAAAAACACTACATGACAAGTTACAAGAACAAATTAGCGTCTCAGCGCCTTTGCGAGTGGAAAAATTATTATATTTGATGC
>JAEEGL011161666.1_pt1 | contig 31658 bp, 32 predicted proteins | sample 9134231 | NCBI WGS metagenome assembly JAEEGL01 (sample SAMN16246548, study PRJNA631951) | gut metagenome | biome: gut microbiome; feature: rumen; material: fiber-attached | host: Bos | place: Iran: Karaj | collected 2018-10 | reverse complement strand
CCAGCCTTCCGGAGGCAGCGGATCCAGGATAAAGAAATCCGTGAAGGCGGCGGCCTTCTCCGGATCCCGGTTCATCACCCTGGGCGTCCAGATATCCAGGTATGTCAGTTCAAACCGGGGATCACATTCTACCGGATATACTTTCCGGAACTTTGTGAACTCCTCCCGGGTCATCAGCAGGTCCACGTCGTCATCCCAGGGAATGAACCCCTTGTGCCGCACAGCGCCAAGCAGTGTTCCGCACATCAGGTTGTACTCAATCCCGTGGGCTTCGCAGACCGCCAGGATATCCCGCAGCTGGCAGAGCAGCTCCTCATGGATTTCCTCCAGGGTCAGTTCTCTCTCCATTCCCGCCTCACTCTTTCAGGAAGACTTCCGCCTTTTCCGCGATCGCCTTGCCGTCCATGCCGTAAATTTCCCTCAGGTACTGCCGGTCACCCACCACCGTGGTAAAGCAGTCCTCCAGTCCGACCCGCCTCACCCGGCATCCGGTGCCGGTCTCCGCCGCCAGTTCGCAGACCGCGCTGCCGAAGCCGCCGATCACGGTATGTTCTTCCACCGTAATGATCCTCCGGAAGGATCCCAGCAGTTCCTTTATCATGTCTGTATCCAGGGGCTTCAGGCAGGGGAAACTGACCACCTGCGCGCTGATTCCCTTTTCCGCCAGCCGCGTCGCTGCGTCCATCGCCTGTGTCAGGATGCCGCCGGCACTCAGGATCGCGATGTCCTTCCCGCCCCGCAGCGTGATTGCCTCCGGGAAATTCCAGCCCTTCACCGGGCCTTCATGCACTTCCGGTTCCCCGCCCCTGCCGAGCCGCAGGTAGCAGGTACCCTTCCGCCAGAGCATATCCCGGGTCACAGCCACCGTTTCCGCCGGATCGCCGGGCGTATAGCAGATCATTTCCGGTATCGCCCGCATGATCGCCATATCCTCCGTGGCGTGATGGCTCATGCCCAGGCTTCCGTACACAAAGCCGCCGCCCACGCACACAATCTTGACGTCCGCGTGATGATACACGCAGTCGTTCCGGATCTGTTCCAGCGGGCGCAGCGTCGGGAAATTGCCGATGGAGTAAACCAGCACGGTCCGGCCGGTGGCCGCCAGCCCGGCAGCCATGCTGACCATGCCCTGCTCCGCGATGCCTGCGTTGATCAGCCGGTCAGGGAACCGCTCATGGATCCGCCGGAGCACGCCGAAGCCCAGGTCGCCCGTAATCAGGACGATCCGTTTGTTCTGCTCCATTTCCTCCTCCAGGACCCGCGCGAACGCGTCTCTCACGGTCTCTGTGCCTCCAGTTCCTTCAGCGCTGCTTCATATTCCTCTCCCTGGGGCGTCCGGTAATGCCACAGGATGTTGTTCTCCATAAAGGAAATGCCTTTCCCCTTTACTGTGTGTGCCAGGATCACATATGGTTTCCTGCTTCCGGCGTTCTCCTTTGCCCGGGCAAAAGCCGCCTGCAGGGCGTCCGTGTCGTGTCCGTTCACACTCTCGGCGTTCCAGCCGAAATCCTTCCACTTCTGCTCAAAGGGTTCCAGCTTCAGGGTATCCTCCACCGCGGCCAGGCTCTGCATATGGTTGTAGTCCACCACCGCAATCAGCCGGTCCAGCTTGTACTGGGCTGCCTGCAGGGCGCTTTCCCACACGGAGCCTTCATCGCATTCCCCGTCGCCCAGCACCACATAGGTCCGCCACTGGGCACCGTCCATTTTGGCGCCCAGCGCCATGCCGGTACCGACGCCCAGGCCGTGGCCCAGGGAACCCGTGGACACTTCCACACCGGGTACGCCCTTGTGGCTCACATGCCCGGACAGGATAGAGCCGTTTGCATAGTGTGTTTTCAGCTGCTCCACAGGAAAAAAGCCGGTCTCCGCCAGCGCTGCATAGACCGCGCTGCCCGCGTGGCCCTTGCTCAGGATCAGGCGGTCCCGGTCCGGTTTCTTCGGTTGTTTCGGATCCACATTCAGCACAGAGGAATAGAGCACGGCAATAATCTCCGCTACGCTGAGCACGCTGCCAATATGGCTCCCGTGGCTGATATGGGTCATTTCCAGACCGTTTCTGCGAATCAGCCAGGCCAGCGTCTTCGGATCCCGGACGTCCGGTTTTCCCTCAAATCCGCTGTGTACCAGCGCCTCGTAGCTTTCCATGCTTCCTCCGTCGCGATTAATACAAAATGTTTAATCCAGATTTATGATTTCTTTTCCCTGATCATGTCGTCTGCCTTATGGAACACACCGCCGATGGTTTCAAAAAACAGTTTTGTGTCCAGCGCAAAGCTCTGGTTCCTGGCGTATTCCACCCGCAGCCGGTTCTTCTCCGGCAGGATCAGCCGTTCAAAATTCGCCACAGGATCCTCTTCGCCCACGATTTCATCCTGGGCAATGTACACAATGCTGCTGCGGTCCGTAATGCCCGGCCGCACCCACATGATGCACTGCTGTTCTTCCGTATACTGTTCCGTATACAGCAGCAGTTCCGGCCGCGGGCCCACAAAACTCATGTCACCCTTGATAATATTGAACAATTGGGGCAGTTCATCCAGCTTCAGGCGCCGCATGATCCGGCCGGCCCGGGTAACCCGGTCATCGTTCTTGGCCGTGCAGCCGCCGGTCTTGTCAGCATCCACCACCATGCTCCGGAATTTGAAAATCCGGAAAGGCTGGTTATGGTAGCCGCCCCGTACCGCCCGGTAAAACACCGGCCCCTCGGAATCCAGCTTCACCCAGATTGCCAGCGGAATCATCACGATCAGTCCGGGAATCAGCAGGATCACCGCAAACAGCAGATCCAGGATCCGCTTGATTACCTTGCTGTAGAACGGATGGGAAAGCGGCCCGTCCCAGTAAGGCTCCTTCGGCAAATCGCTCTTCCCCATCTTGTCCTCCATTACAACCCCGCGATACTTTGTCCCGCGGGTAAAAGCTAAAACTAATTATGAATTCTGAATTAATCCTCGATCTTATCGAGGATGTCGTTCAGCCGTTCCAGTTCTTCCCGGCTGCTGTACTGCAGCACGATCCGCCCCTTGGAAATGCTTCCGGTCAGGGTGCTCTTCAGTCCGGTCCGGTGCAGGATCTTCTCCTGCAGTTCGTTCAGTTCCGCGGGCAGCCGTTTCACGGTTGCTTTCTTTTTGGGCTTTGCGCCGAGGTTCTTTACCAGCTGCTCCATCTGCCGCACATTCAGGCCTTCATCCACGGCCTTCCGGGCCAGGCGCAGCTGTTCCGCCTTGTCGTTCACACCGGCAAGCACCCGGGCATGTCCGGCAGTCAGCAGGCCGTCCTTCACCATCTCGGTCACTTCATCCGGCAGCTGAAGCAGGCGCAGCATATTCGCCACCGCCGGGCGGCTCTTGCCCAGCCGGGCGCTGACCTTCTCCTGGGTGTATCCGCACTGGTCCATCAGCGCGCGGATCCCCTTCGCGGCTTCAATCGGGTTCAGGTCTTCCCGCTGCAGGTTCTCAATCAGCGCGATTTCACGCTGACGGATCACGTCTATATCCTTCACAATGCAGGGCAGCGTTTCCAGCCCGGCTTCCCGGCCGGCACGGTAACGGCGTTCCCCGGCAATAATCAGATACCGGCCTCCGCCCGCGGGCGCGACCAGCAATGGCTGCAGCACGCCCTGCTCCCGGATGCTGTCAGCCAGCTGGCTGATGCTTTCGGGGCTGAAGGTGCGACGGGGCTGATCCGGATTCGGATCCAGTTCGCCCACAGGAATTTCCTGAATGCTGGTTCCCCAGTCTTCGGCGCCAGCGAACAGGGAATCCAGTCCCCTTCCCAGGCCGTGCGTCTTCTTCGGCATAATGCAGTCTCCTGTCGTTACTTCTTCTTTTTGTTGCGTGCCAGTACTTCTTTTGCCAGGCTTTCATACGCCATGGCGCCGCTGCTGCGCGGGTCGTAGATGCAGATCGGTTCGCCGTGGCTCGGCGCTTCACCCAGGCGCACATTCCGCGGAATGGTGGTGGCAAACACCTGCTTCCGGAAATGTTTCTTCACCTGGTCCACCACCTGCAGTCCCAGGTTCGTCCGGCCGTCCAGCATGGTCAGCAGGATTCCCTCAATCTCCAGGTGCGGGTTGAAGGTGTGCTTCACCCGGTTCACGGTGTCCATCAGGGCCTTCACGCCTTCCAGCGCGTAATACTCGCACTGGATCGGCACCAGCACGCTGTCCGCTGCCGCCATGGCGTTCAGGGTCAGCAGGCTCAGGCTCGGCGGGCAGTCGATAAAGATGAAATCATAATCTTCCCGCAGGGATCCCAGGAGCTTCTTCAGGAAGAATTCCCGCTCCTTCACGCTGACCAGTTCCACCTCGGCGCCTGCCAGGCGGATATCCGCACCGATCAGCTTCAGCTTTTTGATTTCCGTGTCCTGAATGCAGTTTTTCACTTCCGCCCGGCCCATCAGCGCGTCATAAACCGAACTGCGCTCGTTCACCGCGCGGCCGAAACCGCTGGTCGTGTTTCCCTGGGGATCCAGGTCCACCATCAGGACCTTTTTTCCCGCCTGCGCGATGGCGGCGGAAAGATTGACGGCTGTGGTGGTCTTGCCCACACCGCCCTTCTGGTTCGCAATCGCGATGATCTTCGCCATATATCCTTGCCTCTCATGATGAGCTCCGGACAGCTTTACGCTTCCGGAGCTTCTCCGTTCTCGATCCTTTCGATCATGTCAATCCGCCGCTGATGGCGGCCGCCCTCAAACTCGGCGGTCAGCCAGTGGCGGGCAATCATCTTTGCCAGTTCGGTGCCCACAACCCGGGCGCCCATCGTCAATATATTGCTGTTGTTGTGCCGTTTGCTCAGTTCCGCGCTGTACACGTCGCTGCAGGTGCATACGCGGATGCCCTTGACCTTGCCTGCGGCGATGCCGATGCCGATGCCTGTCCCGCAGATCAGGATGCCCCGGTCGCATTCACCCGAAGCCACCGCCTGGGCTGCTTTGTATCCGTACACCGGATAGTCGTCATCCCGGTTGTTTGCGTCATAGTTTCCGAAGTCTTTCCAGGCGAGTCCCATCTCGTCCAGCATCTTCATCAGTTCCTGTTTCAGGGCAACTCCGGTATGGTCACAGGCCAGTGCGATCATGATACATACACTCCCGTTTCTGGAATTATTATGCCGTTTGATAACGGGCTGCCGCGGTGCGCGGTGCGCGCGTTTTCCTGCGGAATACCCCCAAACAGGCACACAGAGGAATATATATTCCTACATATAGGAATATATGCTATAATACATCATCATGATCCGAATTTCAAGGAGGCCGGAAGATCATGCCCCTGCATCACTGCGAGCTCTGCCATATCGATCTGGACCGCATCGGCGTCCGCCGCGGCGGCCAGGTTTTGCTGCAGGATGTGTCCATGCACATCCACTGCGGACAGCTTACCGTCCTGATCGGCCAGAACGGTGCCGGCAAGACCACGCTGGTCCGCGCCCTGCTGGGAGAACTGCCCCACACAGGCCTGATCCGCCATGTGGACGGCCGCGGGCTGAACATTCCGCATCTCCGTACCGGCTATGTGCCGCAGCATCTGCAGTTTGACCGGGAAATGCCCCTCACCGTGCGGGACTTTATGGCCGCCTCTCTTTCGAAACGGCCGGTCTGGACCGGTGTCGGCAGGAAGACCCGCAAGCTGGTGGACGAGGCGCTTTCCGCGGTCCATGCGGAAGGGCTCGCGGACCAGCCGCTGGGCCGCTGCTCCGGCGGTGAACTGCAGCGCGTGCTCCTGGCGCTGGCCATGAATCCCGCGCCGGACCTGCTCGTGCTGGATGAACCGGTCAGCGGCATCGACCGCAACGGCCTGCAGATGTTCCTGGATACCCTGCTGGACCTGAAGAAATCCCATCACATGGCCATCCTGCTGGTCAGCCATGACCTGCGTCTTGTCCGTGAATACGCGGACCATGTCATTCTGCTGGATAAATCAGTCCTTGCCCAGGGCCGGGCATCCGAAGTCTTCGCTTCACCGGAGTTTTCTGCGGTCTTCGGTTTCAGCGGTGAGGAAGAGGAGGTGGAATGATGGATACGATCTACAGCATTCTCGGTGCAATTCTTCCTTCGGAAGCCTACCAGTTCACCTTCATGAAAAACGCCTTCCTGGCAATCCTGCTGCTGACGCCGCTACTGGGCCTGCTGGGCACCATGGCTGTCAACCACCAGATGGCGTTCTTCTCCGACGCGCTGGGCCATTCCGCCCTGACCGGTATCGGCCTGGGCATCATCCTCGGCCTGCGGAATGATCTGGTGGCCATGCTGGTCTTCGGCATCATCTGGGCCATCCTGATCTGCGTCATCAAACAATCCGGCTCCGCTTCCGCGGACACGGTCATCTCCGTTTTCTCCTCCACCTCAGTGGCAGCGGGTCTGCTGATCCTCGCCCGGGGCGGGAAGTTCGCGAAATATTCTGCCCTGCTGATCGGTGATATCCTCGCCGTTACGCCGGGTGATCTCCTCTGGCTGCTGCTGGCCCTCATCGCCACGCTGGCCTTCTGGGCACTGCTGTATAACGCCCTCCTGCTCACCAGCGTGGACAGCCAGCTGGCCCGCAGCCGGGGCATCCGGACCCGCCTGGTGGAGTGTGCCTTCGTGGTCATGGTTGCCGTTGCGGTCATGCTGTCCATCCGCTGGGTGGGCGTCATGCTGATCAACGCCCTGCTGATCCTGCCTGCCGCCGCCGGCCGCAATCTTGCCCGTTCTGCCCGCCAGCACGCGGTCTGGTCCGTGGTGCTTGCCCTCTTCTGCGGCATTCTCGGCCTCACGCTTTCCTATTATCTGGATACCAGCGCCGGCGCGTCTATCGTGCTGGTTTCCGCCCTGTGCTACGCCGTTTCCCTGGCAGTCAGGAGCATCAGAAAATAAACCGCCCTTTCAGCGGTTCCGGACGGAGGCCTTTCCGGTCTCCGTTTTTCAGTTGAAAAGGAATCCCGTTGAGGATACAATATAGGCTCATTCACACCCGCAGGAGGAACCCGCATGCTTTTGTTTTTCGATATAGACGGCACCCTGTTTGACGACAGCCGGAAGCTCCCGGCTTCCGTCCTGCCTGCCCTCACAAAAGCGCGCGATAACGGCCACCTTCTGTTCATCAATACCGGCCGGACCCTGTGCAACATGGATCACCGGCTGGATGATTTCCCCGTTGACGGCTGGATTATGGGCTGCGGCACCCGGATCATTTTCCGCGGAGAAACGCTGCAGAGCATGGAATACGACCTGTCCCGGAGCCTTCGTCTCCGCCGGGTCTTTCTCGACCTGAAAATCCCGGTGGTCTATGAGTGCGACACCGGCATGTATTTTGATCCTGCCGCGCCGGACCATCCGGCCATTCCCCGTTTCCGGGAGTTTGCGCACAGCCACGGAATCGACCGGGATCTCCGTGAAACGGATCCTGAATTCAGGGCAGTGAAAATGTTCTGTTTTTCCGAAACCCGGGACCTGGTTGATCAGCTTGAAAAAGCAACCGCCGCCATCGGCATGCCTTACATCGCCATTGACCGGGGCCGCGCCGGCTGGGAAGTGACGCCCGCCGCTTTCTCCAAGGGAACGGGCATAGACCTGCTCCGCGAAAAGCTGAATGTGCCCTTCGAAGACTGCTATGCCTTCGGCGACAGCATGAATGATATGACCATGTTCGGGCATGTGAAACACAGCATCGCCATGGGAAACGCCCCGGAAGATGTCAAAGCCGCCTGCTCTTATGTCACTGACCGTCCGGAAAACGACGGCATTAAAAAAGCCATGATCCGCTTCGGGATCATAGCTGATGAATAAACCCGCTTTACTCCAGTCCCAGCTCTTCCTTCAGTTTGCCCGCACGGGCTGCTTCATGCGGCACGGTCTCAGCCAGCGGCATGATCAGGAAATGCTGCAGCACATCCGCGTCTTTCAGCACCTCGTCAAACGGTGAATCGATCCGGTCCTTGTCGCTGTGGCGGTAAATCGCCCCGGCAACCATATTGATCTCTTCTTCTGAAAACAGATTCAGCTCCTGCAGGATCTCCCTTGCGACGGAAGCACCCTGATGGGCATGGTCGGTTCTGCTGCCTGTCTTGTATGCGTAGATATCATGCAGCAGTCCGGCAATCGCGCCCAGTTCCACGTTCTGCTGCCGTTTCTCTGCCAGCAGCGCGCAGGTCTGTGAAACGCCGTACAGATGCACATAACCGAATTTGATGTCAATATCCTTTGCCTGCGCCGTGATGATCTTGTCCACGCACGCCTGCACCGCGCCGATTCTTTCCATCATGAATCCTCCTCCGCTTCACCAGCGCTTCATGTTCCTTTCAAACTTTTCGGTATATGCCGCTTTCAGTTCTGCCGGCGTGATTCCGTAACATAGCATCACATCATTATAGTACATCAGCACATCCGCCATCTCTTCCACAAGATCCTTCCTCAGTTCCGGATCTGCGGCAGCCTTTTCACCGCCGTTTTTCTTGACAATATCGATGACTTCGCCTGTTTCCCCGATCATCCAGAGCAGCTTGTTTTTTCCCGTCTCCGGTCCGATCGGTTCCCAGGCATCCTTATATTTTTCCTGCAGCCGCCTTTGCATTTCCTGCATTTCCGTCATGCCGAAATCTGTCATGGTTCTATTCCTTTCTTCTGTCCCTTCCGCTGTTCTCATAATAGCGCGCTTTCTCCGCGTACATCATGGCGTCCGACTGCCTCAGCAGATCGTCAATATCGCGGGATCCTTCCCCGGCGCAGCTGTAGCCCACCGAACAGCTGTATGCGGTTTCCGCGACATTATTCCGGATGCGTTCAACCAGCTGATCTGTCTCCTCACGGGAACACCTGCGGCAGACAATCGCAAATTCATCGCCGCCGATTCGGTAGCCTGCCTGTCCGCGTTTCAGCGCGCGCATAAAGCACAGGGCCAGCGTGCTCAGGGCTTCGTCGCCGGCCGCGTGGCCTTCGGAGTCATTGATGGCCTTGAGTCCGTTCATGTCGAGGGACACCAGGGCGGTAATGTCTTCAGAATTGCTGCGGATATCCGCGTAGAAAGCCTGCCGGTTCAGCAGTCCCGTCAGCGAGTCCTTCCGGGTCAGCTGCAGGATGGAAAACACATAGTATGTAAACAGCGCGATCGCGATGGTCACACAGAAAATCTGTGAATAATCGTTTCCGAGCACAAATGGGAAAAGCAGGCCAAATCCGAACGCAAAGCAGAGGAAAACCAGCGGAATAATCTCTTCCGTCTGCTTGTTGCTGCGTTTGTACAGAATATAGATTGCCCCGGAACAGTACACGCCTACCATGATAAACGGCCATAAGCCAAGCAGGCCGCGGTGAATTGTCCCGTCGTCGTTGACGGTGTATACAACACCTGTAAAAACTGACAGGAAATTGAATATCGAAAGGATGATGGCCGGCACAAAAACGTACCAGAGTTCTTTTTTGATCAGAGTGTAGATAACCTGTGCGAGAATAAACGGCGTCGCGCTGTACCTGATTGCCACCAGTACCGTCCGAAGGTCCTTCCGCCTGACCGGATCAACCAGATTGAATTCTGCAAACACGGTAATGGAAAGAAGAAAAATCCCGATGACCAGGACAAACATCCGCCGGATGACTCTGGGTTCCAGCGAAACCGTCATTTTCAGCGAAACCGTAAACGCCAGCAGAATGAGAATCAAAGCCCAGTTCTGCAGCAGATATTCCTTAAACATTCAAAGTCCTCTTTCCGTTCAGTATGCAGACAGCGCTGTTTTATCAGCCGGGTTTGTCAGATTTCCTCAATCACGGAAGTTCCTTCCCCGCCCGTTGTCCATTTCCATTTCTCATAAAACCGCAGCCTGCCGTTTTCCTCCCGCGGTTCGGAATCGCAGGAGCCCGACTTCAGTTCCCCTGCCGTGTTGATATGCTGGTAGGTAAAATGCAGGTTCCGTTCCTCATCCATGGTTCCCACCAGGAACCCCTTCACAATGCTTCCGCCGGTATATTCCGCCCAGATCACATTGCCCTTCTGGTGATAACCGAACACCGTCTCACCGGATACTTCCCCGGATGCCGCGTTTTCCACTGCGGTAAAGAACCGGCCGTCCACAGAAAACGGTTCTTCTGCAGCTGTAAACAGGTCCCTCCCTTTTTTATACGCAGTTTCCAGGTTCCTGGCCCAGTTTTTCTCCCGAAGTTCGGATTCTTTTGTCATGCTGTCAAAGACAACAAACTCCTGCTTCCTGATCCGCTTGAAGAACCGGTCCCCGAACATCACCCTGTACATGCTCTCCAGCAGGCCGAACTTTTCCAGCCTTTCCCTGGAATTGCCGGCAGTGCACAGGATCAGGCCCTTGTCCAGCATTTTCATACGCTTGTCGCCGTAAGCAAAGCCATAGGACCAGACCCGGTCAATCCAGCCCACCAGCTTGGCCGGTGCTTCCGTCCAGAATACCGGGTAAATCAGGACAATCGCGTCCGACGCGTTGATCTTCTCCTGTTCAGCCAGCACATCGTCCGCCAGGTCATTCGTATCCCTGTAGTTGGAATCCCTCAGGTATTCCTTTTCCGTCATGTCCGTCCTGAAATCCATCGCGTACAGGTCAGACAGGATATACTCATTCCCCGAATCCGCAATGCCTTTGATAAACGCATCCCGGACGTGGCTGGTAAAGGAGTCTTCCGACGGATGGCAGTAAACAATCAATGCTTTCATTTTTATCTTCTCCCGCGCAGACAGATCCTGTTCACGCCTTCCTGCAGCGGATACAGAATTGCCCGCCGGTTTCCGACGTCCGGAGCTCATGCTGTCCCGCTTCCTTCAGGAAACCCAGAATCGTGCCCTGTTCCTGCGCTTCATCCTTCACAATACCGTACGTGGTTTGAATCCGGATCTTCCCTGAGACAATCTCCAGGTCGATGATATACGGATCCGGATAAGCGGAACGGATATCCGAATCCCAGATCACCAGCGTCCCGCCGGGCCTGAGAACGCGAAGGGCTTCCCGGATTGCCTTTTTCTGTGTGTCGCCGGTCATATACATCAGCGAATAGAAAAACGTGACATGGTCAAACGACTGATCCGGAAAGGTTAACTCAGTTGCGTCCATCAGCCGTTTTTCACAGCAGTCCGGCGCTTCCTCCAGTTCCTCCCGGGAATTGTCTATTGCGATCACCCGATTCCCGTATATCCGGCCGATAACACACTCGCCTCCGCCGCCGATATCCAGAATGGAACCTGTCAGTTCTTCTTTGATTTCTATTCTCATTCATCCGTACTCAGGAGAGCCGCAGGAACAGTTCTCCCGGTTCCCGTCCGGGCAGCCTTACGCTTCCGGATCCTCCCCGTTCTCGATTCTTTCAATCATATCGATCCGCCGCTGATGGCGGCCGCCCTCAAACTCGGCTGTCAGCCAGTATCGGGCAATCATTTTCGCCCGTTCGGTTCCCACCACCAGGGCGCCCATCGTCAGGATATTGCTGTTGTTGTGCCGCTTGCTCATCTCCGCGCTGTACACATCGCTGCACGTGCATACGCGGATGCCTTTGACCTTGCCCGCGGCGATACTGATGCCCATGCCGGTCCCGCAGATCAGGATGCCCCGGTCGCATTCTCCGGAGGCAACGGCCTGTGCGGCTTTATAACCGTATATGGGATAATCGTCAGCCCGGTTATTTGCGTCATAGGCGCCGAAATCCTTCCACGCGAGGCCCATCCCGTCCAGCATCTTCATCAGTTCCTGCTTCAGGGTAACCCCATGGTGGTCACTTGCCAGTGCGATCATCCCCTGTGTACCTCCGCTTCAAAGGATCCCAGTGCCTGTTGTACTTTTTCCGTAAAGCCTTCACCGGCATTCTTCATCGTCGGGATATGGATCAGAACCGCTCTCCCGCTGAACTTCCTGAGCAGATGCCCGTATGCTTCATTGCACAGGTATGCCGTCGGCGCTTCTGAAATAACTGCCGCCAGTCCGGCCGCATGAAAAGCTTCCGCCGCCTTTTCCAGGTCCAGCACGGACGAGTATCTGATCCCGTCCGTCTCTGCCGTCCTTTCAATTCTCACAATACCGGTCAGGTTTTTATCTATACCAAACAGGATAACACAGTCATACGCTGTGTCAATTGATTCAATATCCTTTTTCACTCCGCTGAAGGAATTGGTCAGCAGGCAGCACTCCCGGGACAGCTGCCCGGCCAGCAGGCAGGAAAGATTGTTCTTTCCCTTAAACCCCATAAATAAAGTGCTGCTCATATCCCTGCCTGTTCCTTCGCCGCTTCCGGTTTCCCGCATGAATTGCTGCTTTTTTCATTTGCATTTATTAATTATACAGGAAAGCCGGATTTTTGCAAAGCAGGCAAAGCTTCCGCCGGCACATCGTTTTTCCTTTTTCCGAAGCATATAATGGTTTCAGGGAAAGGAGCCGGAAAAAATGGGTGAACTGAAAACAAAGGATGGCCTCACGCTTCATTATGAGGAATACGGAACCGGTGACAGGGTGATCCTGTCCGCCATGGCGGGCCTGTTCTGTCCGGACGGGCTGCAGCAGGCGCTGTCCCGCAGGGGATACCATGTATACTGCCTGACCCTCCGGGGATTCTTCCCCTCCTCCTATGTGACGGAAGATTACGGCACCGGCTGGTATGATGTGTTTGCGGATGATGTGATCGCCCTGGCGGATTTTCTCGGGCTGGACCGTTTCTTTTATCTCGGTGCTTCCCACGGTGCAGGAATCGGCTGGCATCTGCTCTGGCGCCACCCGGCCCGGATCAGGTCCTTTGTCGCCGTTGTTCCCGGCCCCCACAGCCTGGAAACCGGGACCATGTCCTTCCGCCAGATGCTGCTCCGGGGGCTCATCACTGAGCTGCCGCCCTTTGATCCGCCCACAGATGATCCGGCGCGGCAGGCGCGGAGGGAAAAACGGGAAGCCTGGCTCAAAAGCCTCCCGGAAGCGGATCCGCTGGAGAAAAAAGTCGATTACGGCCGTCCCCTGATGTGCTGCGGCACAGAAGAAAAACTGCGTGAGGTGCTTCGTTCCCTGCGGACGCCGACCCTGATCCTCGGCGGAACGGATGATCCGATCAGCACCCCTGCCCTCATGACACGGACCGCCTGCTGCCTGCCCCATTGCAAGCTGGTCATGTATTCAAAGTCAGGCCACAACATCGACACGGATATCCCGGAGGAGCTTGCGGAAGAGGCAGACCGCTTCCTGCGGAACTGAACATAAAAGGAACCGGCCAGTCTCCCTGGCCGGTTCCCTTTATTGTGCTCAGTCGGTGACCTCCGGGTCGCCTTCGTTTTCATTTCCGAGATAGACCGCCGTTTCCTTTCCGGCATACAGGTTCATAATCGGGCGCCTGAGTTTGGACGGATAGAGCGGCGCCCTGTTCAGCGTTGCAATGTCCAGCCATTCAAAACCGATCTGGTTGTAGTCGGTATGCTCTTCCGCTTCCGCCGTTCCCAGGTAATCGCACCGGAAGACGATGTCCACCCGGTGGAAATCCTCACCCTTTTCACCTTCAATGATAAACGCCGCGTCATTGACCTTCACGGCAATGCCTGTTTCCTCGGCAACCTCCCGTTCCACCGCGGCGGGAAGCAGTTCCCCCGCCGTCTGCCCGCCGCCCGGCATGATATAAAACACGCCGTCCTTATCCTTCAGCTTGACTGCAAGCATGCGGCCGTCCCGGATTACCAGTGCCTTTGCCGAGGTACGCACCATTCTTTCCATATTCATTCTCCTGCTTGTTATTGCTTCCGTGTAAAAGCAGCAAGGGCTTCCTTCAGCTGCTCATACCGTTCTTTTTTCTCCGTCTTTCCGAAGTGGACTTCCCGTTTCTGCTCATGCAGCAGGGAATAATCCAGTTTTTCCTCCCCGAACTGTTCACTGGTCAGGTCAAACACGCAGTCGCCGACCGCGTTGAAGCAGTGGTAATTCCCGTCTGCCAGCGGCACGCCGAACACCTGTCCACCGAAAATATCCTGTGCCAGGAAAGCCGTAATCGAGCACTGCCCCAGCGTCCGGTTCTCCTCGCTCCAGTCCGGCTGCATCCGGGGCGCGCAGGTTTCCTTTTTCCACACATACCACAGCGTATTGTACAGGTCCCGCGGCGTACGGATTCCGGCATAGTCCGCGGTCACCGCCGGAACCAGCGCGTTCTCCCATCCGTAAAAGCCGTAGGTGTTCATCCGGTAGATCCGGCTGTCCTCCCCGCGCCTGTCCTTCATGTCCGTCACATATTCAGCGCCGTATTTCTCATACAGCCCGTCTTCCCCGGTGGAAATCCACAGCGTGTCAAAGCCGTCCTCCCGGGCGAGTTCCTTCACTCGGCTGATCAGCCTGCCCATGAGCCGGCGTCCCCGGTACTCCGGATCAGTGTACACAAAGCCAAGCCAGGGGGTCAGTTCCGTATCCGGAATGTCATCCTTTTCAGCATATGAGCAGAAAGCCGCCAGCCTGTCCCCGTCCGCCAGCATCAGCACCCGGGATTTCTTCCCGTACATCTCCTGAAAGCGGTTTTCCGCCAGCAGGGAATACAGATAGCGTCCTGCCACCCAGTCGCAGTCTGCCAGCTGATTGATCCACCGGCCCGGATTGACCGTTGCCTCCGGATTTAAAATCTCCATTCCGCAGCTTTCTCCTTTTTTCCTGATCGTTTTTGGTTCAGCAGATGTTTATTATACAAAAAACCGAACCCTTTGCAAACTGTTTCCGGGTTCGGTCTCTTTGTTTTCTCCGCCGTCACAGGCGCTGTTCAATCTCTGTAAGTTCCGGAACGCTGGTAATCCCGCCGTGCTTCTGGGTGGACAGGCTGGCTGCCGTACAGGCAAAGCTGACAATCTTCCTCAGGTCTTCCTCCGTCAGTTCCTCCGGGCGTTTTCCGCTTTGCAGGAACCGGCTCATGGCGCTCCCGCCGAAAATGTCTCCCGCGCCGGTGGTATCCACCACGTGAATACCGGAGGGACTGCCCACCGTAACCCGGCAGTTCTTTGTGGTCGCGTGGCAGCCCTTCGGGCCCAGCGTCGCGTATACCAGGGAAACGCCGTACTCCCGCAGCAGTTTCTCCGCTCCGGCTTCCGGGCCGATCCGCCACAGCCACTCAATCTCTTCATCGCTGATCTTCACAATGTCAGCCTGCCGGAGGCTCCATTCAATGGCTTCCTTCGCGTCCGCTTCGTTTCTCCACAGGGGCTTGCGCAGGTTCGGGTCCAGGCTGATGAGCATCCCCCGTTCCTTTGCCGTGCTGATTGCCTTCCGGGTTGCCGAAGCCGCCGGCTCATCCGTCAGGGACAGTGTGCCGAAATGGAACACCCGGGCGTCTTCCAGCAGTTCCCCGCAGATCTCCTCCGGTTTCAGGCAGGTGTCGGCGCCGGGCTTCCGGGCAAAGCTGAAATCCCGGTTTCCGGCTGCGTCCAGCGAAACAAACGCCAGGGTGGTAAACTGGTCCGGATCCGTCAGGATGCCCTTCGTCTCAATGCCCGCGTCCTTCAGCGTCCTGATCAGCAGGCGGCCGAACATGTCGTCCCCCACCTTGCCGATCATGGCGGTCCTGCAGCCGTACTTGGTCAGGGCAGCGAGGAAATTTCCGGGTGCTCCGCCGGGATTGGCGGACAGTACGGGATACCCGGATTCATTGACTGCCTTGGGTGCAAAATCAATCAGCAGTTCTCCCAATGCCACAACATCGTACATGGTTCTTTCCTCCGTATTTCTCCGGCTGTGCCGCTGTTCCGCTCCTCCAGCCGCTCCTGTGCTTTTTTCCATAGTCTTAATATACCATTTTCGCCCGAAATCCTCAAGTGATACAAAAAGCCGCCCCGTCATTCCTGACAGGGCGGCATCGGTGCCGTTTACAGTTTTTCTTCTTCCAGCCGGTGCAGCTTCCTGCGCAGCACAATGCCCTGGATCACCAGCAGAACCAGCAGCAGCCCGCAGGCGCCGCCCAGGGCCGGAACCAGCGGATTCGCCTTTTCCTTCTTTACGGTCTCTCCGTCCGCGTTTGTTTCCGTCTCCTTTTTCGGAGGCCTCACCTCCAGGTTTACCGGAAGCGTAAAGGACGCCGGATTGCCGTCCTGGTCTGTGCATTCTACCGTAATCTCGCCGGAAAACTCACCGGTTACATCCTTCGCGGGAGACAGGAGCATCTGTGCCTGTTTGGTTTCACCGGGCTGGATCGTGCCTACCAGCACGCTCTGGCGCTCCGTAATGCCCGGCATCGTAACCGTCGCAAGCACATTCACCACATCGGCCTTCCCCATGTTCATAATCGGCAGCGTCATGGAAACGGAATCCCCCGCTACAACGTCCGGCGCCATTTTCAGTCCGCCCTGCTCAATGCGGATCTCCTGGCGGATGGAAACCGTGTGGTTTGCGGTAATGCTGACGTCCTTCCCCAGCGCGGTTCCCGTCAGTTCAAACTTCAGTACATGCGGGGCAACCGTTGCTTTTTCCGTCACCGTCACCGGATAGTTCACCGTCACGCTTTCATCCACAGACAGCGTGCCAATCCTCAGGGCTTCCGCACCGTCAGGCAGGATATGCCCCGCCGCGTCGCTGATCTTCAGCTCCAGGTCCCTGATCACGGTCGCGGCGCAGGGATTGCTCAGCGTAACCCTGATCTCCCCGGTCTCTCCCACAGAAAGCTCCGCCTGCACATCGTCCACTGAAATCCGGGCTTTCTCAATCTCTTCCTTGGCGCCCCTGAACTGGATGACGTAAGGAATATCCATCGTCAGGTCTTTGCCGGCCGCATCCTTGCCGTTCAGGCGGATCACGCAGGGAAAGTCAGAATTCTTCCGGTCAGACAGGAGCGCCAGCGTGAACCGGATTTCCCACAGTCCCTTCTCTTCCTCCCGGCCCTGCACGGTCATGGCCTGGGCCTTGAACGGGGTCAGCCTGCCTTCCGGAATGACCAGTTCGGCAGTAACCTGCTGCACATCCTCCGCCGTCCGTACCGGAAGGACAAGCTCCCACTTTCCCCTGGAAATGGCAGGTTCATATCCCTGGCTCCAGGAGCGTTCCATTCCCCGGAACACCGTATTCCTGTCGATGGAGAAATCCGGGGCAGCTTCGCCGTATGCGTTGAAAAAGAGTGCGAGAAACAAGGCGGTCAGTACGGCCGCAAGCCATTTATTCATTTTCATTGTTTTATTACAACTCCCTGATATTATCTACAATTGACTGGCGGGTAACGCCCATCAGGCGTCCGCGGATCCCCGCGATACAGGCCAGTGCCACACAGGCGCCCATAATCAGCAGCGCGGGAATCATGATCACCGGATGATTATCCTTGAACACCCGCAGTGCGGGAATCTCCGTCACCACATAAAACAGCAGGCACGGGATCAGTGATACAGCCACACACAGCCATACCGGCAGCCGGTAGCAGCTCACCAATGTCTTCAGGTCCGCGCCGACAGCCCGCAGGGTTCCGATCGTCCGGGTTTCGGACCGGATCTGCCGCGCCGCGTCAGACACCTGCATGAATACGGATACCGCGAAGAACAGCAGGATCAGTCCGGCAAACAGCATCATCTGGCCGATCTTTTTCGCCATGTATTCCCGGCTCCGCCTCAGGTTGTTCACATAGTTTGTCTGGGTTCTCAGGGCAATCTGCTGAATCTGGTTATTCATCTCAGCCTCTGCTGCCGCCGAAGGATCGCCGGACAGATACACATTGGCACAGTCCGGTCCCGGCAGTTTCAGCCCCATCGCTTCAGCGCCTTTGGGTGAAATGAACACCGTAAAGCCGGATATCAGATAATTATTGAAATGCACCGGTCCGCTGAGCACCGCGCCGATTTTGGCGTCTGTCTGCACGTACTCTGCCGCCTGGTAATACGCTCCCCATTCAGAGCCCGCCGTCATGCTGTTCACCGGCCGCGACTCCTCCGTTCCGGCAATCTCCAGCAGCTTCAGGGCCATGCCCGGCTTAAAGGCGTCGTTGCGGATCACAACATCCCATTCATCGTCGCGGATTTCCCTCGGATCCAGCCAGTTGTCAAATTCAATCCCGCCGTTCCTGGTCTTTCTCCCGCAGGCAGTCGGTGCGTACACCAGCACCTCTTCCCCGCTGTCCAGCCGTTCCGGATCAATCGTTCCGTCTGTCACATATTCCTCCAGGGCCGCCGGATCCAGGTCGGCAACATACACCATAATCGGCACAATCTCCTCTGTGATGCCCAGCCTGTTCCGGAGCAGGTTCCGCTGGGCAATCGACATGATCGCCGTTTCCGCGTTCAGGTCTCCCATAACTCTGCGTGCGGCGGCGTCTGCCACGTCCTCCGCGGTATAGAACAGCCAGTCCGTTTCGCCGGTGCTGCCGCCCAGCGTGCTGACCCTCGCCGGAATGATTTCTCTCCTGTCTTCGCTGTATATTTTCCGGGGCCGGAAGTATTCCGGAAGCTCATCCATCAGCAGGTTCCCCTTGATGGCCGTGATACATCTCACCTGCTTCACGCCCGGGATGGATTCAATCCGCCTAATATCCGAGCGGGTCATCCGGTCTGTTACAATCACCTCGGAAAAAACTTCCCCGGAAGACATATATACAGAACTGTCCAGCTGAAAAGCCGGCAAAGCCCTTTCGCCCCTGTCATACAGTCCCAGGGCCAGCTCGCCCAGCAACAGCGTGGAGCTCAGTGTCAGTACGATCATGCAGGCAGCTCCTGCCTGGCGCAGCGGATGCAGCCGTGTGCGGCGGCCGGCAATCAGGTTGCCGGGGGAAAACTCCTTGTGGTTCCGCAGTTTCCCGGCACGGCGCAGCAGCGAAGTGTCCCGCAGCACGCCCATGGGCATCTGCCGGGAAGCCCGGAACAGCGGCAGCCGGGAAGCAATGAATACGCACAGGGCTGAGAGTGCCAGCACCGGAAGCAGCAGCCAGATATTCAGGGAAAAGGTGACCTGTCCGGAAGAAAGCCGGGCAACAATCCATGCCGTCAGGATGCCGGCCGCGACACCCGCCGGCAGCGCGGTGGCCGCCAGCAGCCAGGCTTCTGATCCGTAAACCCTGCGGATCTGTCTCCGGGTGGCGCCGATGGCACGCAGCATACCGATATCTTCCGTTTTCCGGCTCAGCAGGGTTTCCATGGCGGACGTAATCGCGATGCAGGCGGAAAGCAGCAGCGCGGCGCCCAGCACCAGCCAGATGACGATCCGGTTCACGGTTTTTTGCGCCCGCTCCCATCCGGAATCATAGAACGTTGTTTCACCGTTTTCCCGGCTGACGCCGTAGTATCCATAATATCCCAGCAGTCCTGAAAGATGCCGTTTGACCTGGTTCAGGGTGATCAGCGGGGCATAGGTCATCACCCGGTGCACCACAGCGCTGCCCACAGTATATGTATCATCCGGGGAGACCAGCATCGCCGGCAGCTGCATCCCCTCTTCATATTCGTCTAATCTCAGGTTTCCGTTCTGCTCATTCAGAATGCCGACCAGGGTAAATTCCTTTTGTTCCTCAACCCCGTAAATCGGCCTCATTTCCAGCGTCAGCTTATCCCCGACCCTGATCCCTTCCAGTTTCAGGCGGTCCAGCGCGCTTCTCTCCGCGGCAATCTCGCCGGCCTTTTCCGGCATACGGCCTTCCGTCATCCGGCGGTTCATGAGCTTTTCAGCGGTCTCGTCATACCAGCCGGTACAGATCTCCGGAACTTCCGCCGCAACGGCATTGACCGTCACATGGCCGATTTCATTGAAATAGCCGGTCTCCCGGAGCTGATCATCCGTAACGCCGTGGTCGCCGATCAGGATCATATCCATCCAGCCGACCAGCTGTGCCATCTGTTCCTCATGCCCGCAGATCGTTCCCCAGGCAATCAGGCTGGTGGCAGTCGCCAGGTATACCGCCAGCAGAATACCCAGGAACAGGCTGGTGTAAGCCTTCCTGTTGACCCGGATATTCGCGCTGGCCACCTGTTTGATTGTAAGGCGTTTCATCCGCGCGCCTCCTCACGGTTGTTGCCGCTGTCCTCAGCGACCTTGCCGTCCTCCAGCCGGACGATGCGGTCCGCCTGCTCGGCCACGCTCAGGTCATGGGTCACCAGGATCATGGTAATGCCCAGTTCATTGCTCACCGCGCGCATCAGGGTCAGCACCTCCCGGCCGGTCCTGCCGTCCAGGTTGCCGGTAGGCTCGTCCGCGAACAGGATCGCGGGTTTATTCGCCAGGGCGCGGGCAATACACACCCGCTGCTGCTGGCCGCCGCTCAGGGCGCCCGGCAGGTGGCCCAGGCGGTCTTCAATGCCCAGCATGTCCACCAGCCGCTTCAGGTAGGCTTCGTCAGGCTTCCGGTTGTCCAGCATCACCGGCAGCAGGATGTTTTCCTGCGCGGTCAGTTCCCGCACCAGGTTGTAGGCCTGGAAGACAAACCCGAACCGGCGGCGCCGCAGCACGGACAGCTGGTTGTCATTATATTGGAAAAGATTCTTCTCCTGGTAAATCACCTGGCCGGACGTAGGCCGGTCCAGGCCGGACAGAAGATGAAGCAGGGTAGATTTGCCGCTGCCGCTCTTTCCGGTAATGGCGGTAAAGCTACCCTGCTCAAATGTCAGGCTCACGTCGTCCACTGCATGGACCCCGGCGCTGCCGCTCCGGTACACTTTAGAAAGATTCTCACAACGTACAATCTCCATGGTTCATTCCTCCTCGGAAGCAAGACTATCATGCGAACCTTACTTTCCGGTGACTCATACCTTACGATTTCGTAAGAAAACGTTTTCTCCTGTGCAAGGATCCTTCTTTACTCTTCTGTCCTGTTAATTATGAATTCTGAATTATGAATTATGAATTAAGTTTTCACCATGTCCAGCACCGGCAGGGAAATCGCGAACCGCAGTCCCTTCGAGGTGTTGTTCGCCAGGATATACCCATGGTGGCGGCTGATGATTTCCTTTACAATCGCAAGCCCGAGCCCGCAGCCCTGGACATGCTGCCCCTCCGCCCGGTAAAAGCGTTCAAACAGATGCGGCAGGTCCTTCTTGGCGGCACCGCCCCCGTCATCCTCCAGTGTGCAGTGGAACGTCCGGTCCGACTGCTCCAGGCAGACGCGGATATGCCCGCCCTCCTGCGTATGTTCGCACGCGTTCTTCATCAGGTTCCGGAAGGCTTCGGACAGCCATTTGGCGTCGCAGCGGATCGTCGCCTCTCCCTCAAGCATCAGTTTCCGGTCCGGCCACAGCGGCTGCAGCTGCTCCCACGCCCGTTCAATCAGCTTCCGGATATCGCATTCCTCAAAAGAAAACTCATATCCGTCCGCGCAGAGTTTTTCCAGCCGCAGCAGGCTGCTGATCAGCGCTTCCATCCGCTCAATCTGGCTGATCTGCTGTTCAAAATGGTCGCTGTGATCCAGCTCGCAGAACAGCCGCAGGGAAGCCAGAGGCGTCTTCAGCTGATGCGAAATGTCCGCGGTCAGGTCACTGGTGCGCTTTGCCTCCAGGCGGTAGCGTTCCTCCATGGTTTCCAGGCGGTTCTGCATCTCCATGGCGGCGTTTTCCACCTGCGCGATCGTATCCGACCGCAGGGACAGGGGCAGTTCTCCCCCGTTCCCGGTCAGGTAGTCTTCCATCCGCTCCGAAAGGGTTTTCAGGCGTTTTGTCTCCAGGAACCTGTAAACCAGCGCGGCCGCGGCAATCAGCAGGAAGATTCCGATGAGGATGTATCTGACCATTGATATCCCACTCCCCGTATGGTGCGGACATGCTCCGCGCCCACTTTCTCCCGCAGCCGGCTCATATGCACCGACAGCGTGTTGTCATCGATGAACTTTCCGCCGTCGTCCCACAGGACCTCCAGCAGTCTTTCCCGCGGCACCACGTTGGGCCGGTCCATCAGCATCGTCAGGATCTTGTATTCCGTCAGGGTCAGGGGCAGCGCTTCGCCGTCCTTCAGCACCTGCATCCGTTCCCGGTCCACGGTGTAGCCGCCCCGGCTCACCGGCCGTGCGGCCTGCGTGTTCCGCAGCATCACCCGCACACGGCTGAGCAGTTCCTGCATCCGGAAGGGCTTGGTCACATAATCGTTTCCGCCGGAATCCAGTCCCCGGACCACGTCAAACTCCTCACCCCGGGCAGTCAGGAACAGAACCGGCCGGGTTTCCCCTGCCGCCCGCCATTCACGGCACAGGCTGACGCCGTCACCGTCCGGCAGCCCCACGTCCATCACCATGCCCTGGATCTCCCCGGTCAGCTTTTCCTTCGCTTCCCGGACCGAACCGGCTGTAATTACCTGGTATCCGTCCCGGGTAAAGAGCTCTGTAAGCCCTTCCCGCAGGGTGGCGTCATCTTCAACCAGCAGAATCGTTGTCATCTTTTTATTCTCCGTTTCCGTTTCAGCCGCGCGTGTTTCGTGCAGGCTCTTTTCATAATATCACTCCGGGGAACGCCCGGCAAGTTTGGCAATTTAATACAATAAAAATACAAATCCGTTGACATTCCATTTTCCCGGTGCTACACTTCATATGGCGTTTAACTGTTCCCGACAAGTCCATATTTAGTAAGGAGGGTTATTATGACTGGTCTTCCGCTTATCATCGTGTTTATCGTGGCGATTATCGCGATGATCCTGCTCATCTCGAAGCTCAAGGTTCATCCTTTCCTCGCAATCATGGCGATTTCGCTGCTCCTGGCTATTGTCGCGGGCATTCCGCTCAAGCAGATCCCCGATATCATCGGATCAGGCTTCTCCGGAACGTTCACCTCCATCGGTATCGTCATCATCCTCGGTGCTTTCATCGGCACGGTGCTGGAAAAGACCGGTGCCGCCCTGAAACTGGCCGACCTGGTGATTAAGCTGGTGGGCGAAAAGAATCCGCAGCTCGCCATCGAACTGATGGGCTGGGTCGTTTCCATCCCCGTCTTCTGCGACAGCGGCTTCGTTATCCTGAACCCGATCCGTAAAGCCCTGGTCAAGCGCACCGGCGTCTCTTCCGTGGCAATGACGGTCTGCCTTTCCGCCGGCTTGTATATTTCCCATGTCTTCATCCCGCCGACCCCCGGCCCCATCGCGGCAGCCCAGACCCTCGGCGCGGGTGACTATCTGCTCCTGGTCATCGGCATCGGCGTACTGTGCTCCATCTTCCCGCTGATTGCCGGCCTGATCTACGCGAAGTTCATCGGAAAGAAAATCAAGAGCGCGGATGAAACCGCCGACGACGGCGAAGTGGTCAAGACCTATGAGGAGCTCAAGGCTGAATTCGGCAAGCTGCCCGGCGGCTGCAACGCCCTGGCGCCCCTGCTGATCCCGATCCTGCTGATGGCCCTGTCCTCCGTTTCCTCCATGGCCGGATGGACCGGTCCCGTGGCCGATCTGCTGACCTTCCTCGGCAAGCCCATCATGGCACTTGGCGTCGGTACAGTCCTGGCAATCATCCAGCTGTTCACTGCCGGCAAGCAGAAGGATTTCTACAATCTGACCAATGAAACCCTCAAAACCGTCGGACCGATCCTGTTCGTTACCGCCGCCGGCGGCGTGCTGGGCAAGGTGATCTCCTCCTCTGACATGGTCAACTACATCACTGCCCATGCCAATACCCTGCAGGCCATCGGTATCTTCTTCCCCTTCCTGCTCGCCGCGATCCTCAAGAGCGCGCAGGGTTCCTCCACCGTCGCGATCACAACCACCGCGGGTATTGTGGCGCCGCTGCTTACAGTGCTTGGCTTCACCGCGCCTGTGCAGATTGCCCTGGTGGTCATGGCCATCGGTGCCGGTGCAATGACTGTCTCCCATGCCAACGACAGCTACTTCTGGGTGGTCACCAACTTCGGCGATATGCAGCCTGAACAGGGCTACAAGACCCAGACCCTGATGACGCTCGTCATCGGTATTGCTTCCATTATAGAAATCTTTATCCTCAGCCTGATCTTCTGAGGCTGCAGGATCAGTACCGCGCACCGTGCTTTCAGCCACGGTGCGCGTCTTCATCTTATTCACGGAGGTAGCTATGAATCAGCAATTACGCGATCATGCGGATCAGATCGTCCGTGCGGCCATTGCGGCTGTTCAGCCGGATGCGGCCGTACAGCGTGCCCTCAGCGGCCTGGAATTCCCCGGCAGGGTGCTGCTGGTCGCTGCCGGCAAGGCAGCCTGGCAGATGGCCCGGGCGGCTTCAGACTGCCTCGGCGACCGGATCGAAAACGGTGTGGTCGTCACCAAATACGGCCATGTCATGGGGCCGATCGCCAATTTTACCTGCTTTGAAGCCGGGCATCCGGTTCCGGATGAGAATTCGTTCAGGGGAACCCAGGCTGCCCTGGACCTTGTGTCGGACCTGTCAGAAAATGATACCGTCCTCTTCCTGCTCTCCGGCGGCGGCAGCGCCCTGTTTGAAAAACCGCTGGTTCCCGCGGAGGAACTGCAGGACATCACCGGCCAGCTGCTGGCCTGCGGCGCGGATATTGTGGAAATCAACACCATCCGCAAGCGCCTGTCCCAGGTCAAGGGCGGGCGTTTCGCCCAGCTGTGCTGGCCCGGAAAAGTGGAAGCCGTTGTGCTTTCCGATATTCTCGGTGACCCGCTGGACATGATTGCCTCCGGCCCCGCCTGCCCGGACTCCTCCACGGCCGAGGATGCCCAGCGCATCCGGAAAAAGTACAGCCTGCGGATGTCTGAGGCGGCGGAACGCCTGCTGACGATTGAGACGCCCAAGACACTGGACAATGTGCATACCCAGATCAACGGCAGCGTTCGGGAGCTGTGCGCAGCCGCTGCCTCCGCCTGCCGGGAGCTGGGATATGAACCCGTCATGCTCACGGACCAGCTCTGCTGCCAGGCCAGGGAGGCCGGCAGCTTCCTCGCTTCAATCCTCAAAACCCATGCGCAGGACAGCAAGGCTCTGGCCTTCATCGCCGGCGGTGAAACCGTGGTGAAACTCACCGGCCACGGGAAGGGCGGCCGGAACCAGGAAATTGCCCTGTCCGCCGCGGCCGGCATCGCGGGCCTGGAACGCGCGGCGGTCTTCTCTGTGGGCAGCGACGGAACCGACGGGCCCACCGATGCAGCCGGCGGCTATGCGGACGGTGATACCTGCGGCGAACTGCTGGCGCAGGGCATCACCATTGATGCGGTGCTGCAGGACAACGATGCCTATCATGCGCTGCAGAAAACCGGCGGCCTGATTATCACCGGACCCACCGGCACCAATGTGAATGACGTGGCTGTCGCCCTACTGGACTGATCCGGACGGCGCGTTCCGGAACCCCGGATGAATTCCGCCCATTTATGACATGTATTGTCAAATCTGTACAATTTGTCCGTGAATTTGCCACAATTTCGATTGTTTTACCCTCCTTTTGGGGTATCATAGTTATACGGAAGAAGTAATACAACTTCTTTCCGTGGACTCTGATCGCAAAGGAGTGGTAAAGATGAAGATCAGAAATAATGATGAACTGAAACTGTTTGAAGAAACGCTTGACCGCTGCGACGCTTCCGTTCTGGTTGTGACTGCGCAGGGTGAACAATATGACCTCAAGGATCCCGCGCAGCGTTACCTGGGTATTGCGGAAATGCTCCGTGAGGATGGTATCAATGAGCCGGAGCTGTTCGCCTCTTCCTATAAGGATGAAGTGAAGCTCTTCGGTTACCTGAACGCCGTCGCGTAACCACAGTTCATACAGCACAGCCCCTTCCGGCAGAAACCGGAAGGGGCTGTGTTTTTTGTCCCGCCTGCATTTCCGGCATTTTCCTCCTTTTTGCAAACGAAACGATTCTATTTTTTATGTGCTTTTTATGTAATTAACCCTTGACAAGCACACAGTGGCATATTATTCTATATGCAAACACAGGCCTCATGCCGCAGAAATGAAACGTTACGCTATTACGATCAGTTATTTTCATATAAAGGCGCAGAAAACAGCCGTTTTTCAGTCCTTTCTTTCATGATATAACCGCTGATCAACGATAAAGGAGGATGCTTCATGGGAGAAGTAATCCTGACAATGAAAGGGATCGACAAATACTTCCCCGGTGTCCACGCGCTGGATCATGTCGACTTTGAAGTCCGGCGCGGGGAAGTCCATGCCCTCATGGGAGAGAACGGCGCCGGCAAGTCCACCCTGATGAAGGTGCTCACCGGCATCTACACCAAAGACGCCGGAACCATCACCTTCGAGGGGAAGGAAGTGGAGTTCCATAATCCCCGGGAAGCGCAGCAGGCCGGCATCGTCATCGTGCACCAGGAACTGAACATGATGGGCCACCTGACCGTCGCCCAGAATATCTTCATCGGCCGGGAGCCGAAACGCGGCCTGTTCATTAACGACAGGGCCATGAATGACGAAGCCCGGAAGCTTTTCGCCCAGCTGAATATCGAAATTGACCCGAAGGAAACCATGAGCAGCCTGACCGTCGCAAAACAGCAGATGTGTGAGATTGCCAAGGCCATCTCCCACGACGCGAAGGTCATTGTTTTTGACGAACCCACCGCCGCGCTGACCGACGCGGAAATCGAACAGCTCTTTGTCATCATCCGGGACCTGCGGGCCCGGGGATACGGAATCGTCTATATCTCCCACCGCATGGACGAAATCAAGAAGATCACGGACCGGGTTTCCGTCATGCGGGACGGCCAGTATATCGGCACGCTCATTACAGAGGAATGCACCAAGGAAGACATCATTGACATGATGGTCGGCCGGGTGATCTACGAAGAACCCAAAACCGAAAGCCGCTGCCCCGCGGATGCGCCGGTGGTCCTGAAGGTGGAACACCTGAACGCCGGAAGGATGGTGCAGGACGTCAGCTTTGAACTGCACCGGGGTGAAATCCTGGGTTTTGCCGGACTGGTCGGCGCGGGGCGGACCGAAACCGCCCGGGCCCTGTTCGGTGCCGATCCCAAGCAAAGCGGAGACATCTGGATCAACGGGGAGAAGGTTTCCATCAATTCCCCGAAAGAAGCAGTGGAGGCAGGGCTTAGTTATTTATCCGAAGATCGGAAACGTTTCGGTGTCGTCCTGAAGAAGAACATCACGGAGAACTCCACCCTGGCAACGCTGAAGAAATACACCAGGGGCATCTTCATTGACAAAGCCGCGGAAGAGGCGGTCACACAGAAATATGTGGATGCCCTGAAGACCAAGACCCCGGGTATCGACCAGCTGGTCATGAACCTTTCCGGCGGAAACCAGCAGAAAGTCGTCATCGCCAAATGGCTCGTGAATGACTCCCAGATCATGATCTTCGATGAGCCGACACGCGGCATAGACGTCGGCGCGAAACAGGAAATCTACGAGCTGATGAACCAGCTGGCAGCCTCCGGCAAAGCCATTATCATGATCTCCTCGGAGCTGGCGGAAATCCTGCGCATGTCCGACCGGATCATCGTCATGTGCGAAGGCCGGAAGACCGGGGAGTTTGACATTGCGGAAGCCACCCAGGAAAAGATCATGGCGGCAGCCACCCGGGATATTGATATGCAGAACCGGAAAGCCCGGCAGGAGGGAGAAGCGGTATGAAAGCGATGCTTGAACGGTTCAAATCCCTCAGGCTGGTCCGGATCATGGGCTTCAACCGTGTGGTCCTGATCGGCGTCATTATCCTGCTGTGCCTGATCTTCCAGGTGCTCAGCGGCGTCCTGAACCACGGCAACATCTTCCTGACCTATGCCCGGTTCACCAGTGCCATCAACTACGGATACTTCATCGGTTTCCTGGCCCTGGGCGTCACCTTCGTCATCGCCACCGGCGGTATTGATTTCTCCGTCGGCCCGGTCATGTTCGCTGCGGCGCTCATCTCAGGCTACTGCTTCAACAACTACGGGTTCCCCATGTGGGTTTCCCTCATCATGTGCCCGCTGATCGGCATGGTCTTCGGCACCGTGGGCGGCTTCTTCGTTTCCTATCTGCACCTGCCCTCTTTCATCACTTCCCTGGCGCTGATGCAGATCGCCAAGGGCGTCGGATCCATCTTCACCAAGACCCAGAACGTTTCCTGGCCCGGCAGCACCGATCCGGGCGGCTGGTACCGGAAGCTCTCCAACCTGGAGATCACCGTAGGCGGCAATAAACTGAACATCCCCACCGGCCTGATTATCCTGATCATTGTGGCGATCATCTGCTCCATCGTGCTGAACAAGACCAGGGCCGGCCGTTACATGATCTGCCTGGGTGCCAACCGTGAGGCGGTCCGCCTCTCCGGTGTGGACACGCGCCGCTGGGAAATGCTTGCCTACGTCATCTGCGGCACCCTCGCCGGACTGGCCGCCATCTTCTATGTCGGCTGCTACACCACCGTTCAGCCGGTCAAGGGCGACACCTTCAACAACGAAGCGATCGCGGCCTGCGTCATGGGCGGCACGTCCATGGCCGGCGGCCTGGCCTCCATCCTCGGCACCGTGATCGGTTCCTTTATCATCGCCATCATGCAGGAAGGCATCCTGTCCATGGGTTTCAACATCGCCTTCCAGTATTCTCTGACTGCCCTGATCCTTCTCGGCGCGGTAATCGCAGACGTCATGAGCCGCCGCCGCAGGAACTGACGAACGCAGAGAAAGGGGAAAGCAAATGGAAAACACCATTGACCGGAAAAAAGCAGCCCGCTCGGCATTCATCCGTTCCAGCGCCTTCCAGCGCCTGATCATCATCGCGGTACTGATCCTGCTGTATGGCTTCTTCTACATCGCCAGCCCGTCCTTCCGGAAGTACACGACCCTGGTGCAGATCTGCAGCAACATGTATTACACGCTGCTCATGGCCATCGGCGTCACCTTCCCGCTGATCACCGGCGGCAACGACCTGAGCATGGGCACCGGCCTGATCTGCTATTCGCTCATCGGCTCCTACCTGATGCGCATCTGCGGCTGGCCGCTGTGGGCCGCCATCATCATTACGATCCTCATGGGCGTAACCATGGGCGCCGTGAACGGCTTCGGCGTCGCGAAACTGAACGTTCCGCCCTTCATCATGACCCTGGCCAGCATGATGTTCTGCCGCGGTATCGGCTCCATCCTCACCGGCGGCTTTTCCGGCACCTGGCCGGACGGCATGGAACCCGGTGCAGGATTCCGGAGCGCCTTCCGTCTCGTGGTCAAAACCGAAACCGGCCGGATGCCGGTTCCCCTTGGCATGATCTGGATGATCCTGCTGGTCATCGTCATGACCCTGGTGCTGAACAAAACCCGCGTCGGACGCTACACCATCGCCATCGGTTCCAATAAGGAAGCCCTGAAGCTTTCCGGTGTGAACGTCCTGAAATGGCACATCTTCGCCTACATGATCTGCGGCCTGTTCACCGGCCTTGCTGCCGTGACCTACGCTGCCACCTTCTCCAACATCACGCCCGGCCAGGGTGCCGGCTTTGAGCTGAACGCCATCGGCGCTGCCATCATCGGCGGCACCGCCATGACCGGCGGCTCCGGTTCCGTCTTCGGAACCTTCCTGGGCGTGCTGCTGATCTCCCTGCTGCAGGTCGGCCTTCCCTTTGTCGGGCTGAACGCCGACTGGCAGCTGCTCATCACGGGCTGTATCCTGATGGGCGCCGTCACCATCGACAAGATGCGCAACGGCAAATAAATCCCGTATGTGGCATCCCGGACGGATGTACATATAAATTGAAGGAGGTATCCCCATATGAAGAAACTGGTTGCTCTCATCCTTGCCCTGGTTATGGTTCTCGGTATCTCTGCCGCGTTCGCGGACGAATACCACTTCGAGATCGTCTCGAAGGGCTTCCAGTCCACCTATTGGCAGGCCGTTCTGAAAGGCGCCAAGGAAGAAGTGGACAAGATCAATGCTGAAGGCGTTGACACCATCACCATGAACTTTGTCGGACCCGACTCCGAATCCGACGTGGCCCAGCAGGTCCAGCAGTTCACCTCTGCGCTGAACGCCGCTCCCGCCGCCATCGGTTTCGCCGCGGTCGACCAGAACGCTTTCAACGATCTGCTGAACGACGCCCTGAGCAAGAAGATCCCGATCATCGGTTTTGACTCCGGTGTTCCCGGCGCTCCCGAAGGCGCTGTTTACGCCAATGCTTCCACCAACAACTACGTCGCCGGCACCGTTGCCGCCGATGGTATGTGGGAAAAGATCGTTGCCCGGATCGAAGCTGCTCCCGGCACCGTCCGCATCGGCGAAGTGAACCAGGATGCCACCGGTGAATCCGTAACCCAGCGCGGCCTCGGCTTCATTGACAGGATCATCGAGCTGGCCGCTGAAAAGGGCTGGAAGGTCACCGTGACCGGTAACGAATTCTATGTCAACGGCATCAAGGGTGAGAAGGCTGCCGAAGCTGACGCCAAGATCATCATCGAAGCCAAGGTTCCCGCTCAGTCCACCGTGGAACTGTGCGCCAATGAAGCTTCCGTGCTGCTGAACGAAGAAGACCTGATCGCTGTGTTCGGCTCCAACCAGGTTGCCGCTGAAGGCGTTGTCGCCGCTGACAACAACCTGTTCAAGTGCGGCACTGCTGATGACACCGTTATCGCTGTCGGCTTCGACTCCGGCGCGACCCTGAAGGCTGCCATCCGCAGCGGCGTTATGTACGGTGCTGTGACCCAGTCCCCCGTCGGCATCGGCCGCGTGACCATCGACCTGCTCCTGGCCAGCGCCAAGGGCGAAGCCGTTGAAGACACCGACACCGGCTGCGCTTTCTACACCCTCGAAAACATCGACACCCCCGAAATCGCTGACAACCTGTACGATTAATTATTCCCGTCGAGCCCGTTCCTGACGGGTCCGGGAAGGAACGGATGGGGATCTCCGGATCTCCATCCGTTTTCTCTCTGTCAGGCGGAAAACCGCCCTGGCAAACCGCAAGGAGGTTATTGAACAATGGCAGAAAACAGATATCTGGGCAGCTATCCCGTGATCGGCATCCGGCCGACAATCGACGGCCGCCGCGGTGCCCTGAAGGTACGGGAAAGCCTGGAGGACCAGACCATGAACATGGCCCGTTCAGCGGCCCGGCTGTTTGAGGAGAACCTGCGCTATTCCAACGGTGAACCGGTCAGGGTCGTCATCGCGGACACCACCATCGGCCGCGTGGCCGAAGCCGCCGCCTGCGAGGAAAAGTTCCGCCGGGAAGGCGTCGCCGTCACGCTCACCGTCACGCCCTGCTGGTGCTACGGTTCCGAAACCATGGACATGGACCGCAATACCATCAAGGCCGTCTGGGGCTTCAACGGTACGGAGCGTCCCGGTGCGGTCTACCTGGCCAGTGTCCTGGCGACCCATGCCCAGAAAGGGCTTCCGGCCTTCGGCATCTACGGCCATGAAGTGCAGGAAGCGGATGACACCTCCATTCCGGAGGACGTAAAGGAAAAGCTGCTCCGGTTCGGCCGCGCGGCTGTAGCCGCCGCCACCATGCGCGGAAAGAGTTATCTCCAGATCGGCGCCATCACCATGGGAATCGGCGGTTCCATCATCGATTCAAAATTCATCGAGGAATACCTCGGCATGCGCGTCGAGTCCGTGGATGAGGTGGAAATCATCCGCCGCATGACCCTCGGCATCTATGATAAAAAGGAACTAGAAAAGCTGAAAGCCTGGAGCGAAGCAAACGTGCGGGAAGGCTTTGACAAGAACCCGCCCGAACTCCAGAAAACCCGGGACCAGAAGGATCAGAACTGGGAATTCACCCTGAAGATGTACCTGATCATCAAGGACCTGCTCAACGGCAACCCCAATCTGCCCGCGGGCTGCGAAGAAGAAGCCGTGGGGCACAATGCCATCGCCGGCGGCTTCCAGGGCCAGCGCCAGTGGACGGACTTCTATCCCAACTGCGACT
>JAEEGL016551644.1_pt1 | contig 31659 bp, 30 predicted proteins | sample 9134231 | NCBI WGS metagenome assembly JAEEGL01 (sample SAMN16246548, study PRJNA631951) | gut metagenome | biome: gut microbiome; feature: rumen; material: fiber-attached | host: Bos | place: Iran: Karaj | collected 2018-10 | reverse complement strand
AGCAGAGAGGAGCATCCTTCAATCACATCCTGCCATGTCTCTTCAAAATCTCCCGTATACCAGGGATCAGATACCTCCTGCCCACTTCTGTCCGTATGATCAAGAAGAAGGCTGATCTTCCCTTTGGAATCTCCTCCGGTGATTCGGTTGATATTCCGGATATTTGCCCGGTCCATTCCTATGATATAGTCGTACCGGTCGTAATCCGACCGGGTCATCTGCCGTGCCTGATGTCCGTCGCAGCTGATTCCATGCTGGGCAAGTTTTCGTCTCGCAGGAGGATAGACTGGATTTCCGATCTCTTCCCTGCTGGTGGCAGCGGAAGCGATCTCAAACCGGTTCTCAAGGCCATCCTTACGGATCAGATCTTTCATAACGAACTCTGCCATGGGGCTACGGCAGATATTGCCGTGACAGACAAACAGAATTCTGATCATCCAGCGTTTCTCCCATAGCTCCATTTGGCAATCTCAGCAATCAGATTCAACGGCAGCTCCTTATTATTCGGGAGCTGAATGGCGCCCTTGCTGGTCTTGTATTCTGTCAGCTTTTCAGAAAACTCCACGATGGCTTCCGGCCCCGGGTAAATGCCGATGTGATTCTTCCCAGCAGCAAAGTGAATGATGTTATGCCCTTTCCAGAAAGTCGGCATGCCCCAAGAAATGCGCTCCTCGGCATCCGGGATAGCCGTCCGGATGGTATCATAGATTGCTGTTAGTCTAGGTTGAATAGACGTCTCCTGCTGATGTATATATTCCGATATCGTCATGTTTCATCCTCAAAATCAGATAAAAGTGAATTAAGTATACTAGTTCTTCTACAGTTTTGCAACTTAACCTAGTGTTAGAACAATATAAACAGTTGTTTGAGTAATAATGCTATATATAGCCACATGATTTTATAATATAGTTATTATCCGTTTTATTGTTTTTTTTTAATCAAGTTATCGACATATGATAATAGTATTAGCAAATATCCATTACAACAAAAGCGATCAGTCACATTAACAGCTGATCGCCTTTTACTTAATTGTTTTTTAACTTATTGTTTAATCCAAGTATCTTAGTAATACTGCAAGATAAAAAGCAAGCCTATAGATATTTCATATTTTTATCTTACTGTCAGTGTAATTTTTCCTGAAGTCCAAATATTATCCTCATACTCGACTTCAACAATTTCAGCATTATCCGGTATTTCAAAAGTTACAGTTCCCTTAGCTTTTTTTCCTGAAGATATTGTTGCAGATAAAGCATCGTCCCGGATATATGTCTGATCACAAGCTAAGCCATCTGCATAACATTCAAAAGAATAAACCGAAATAAATTTGTCAGATTTGCCTGTATTTTCAAATTCCAGAGTAAGGGTATAATAATTATATCCTTCTTTAGGTTGAACAAACATATTATCACTGGTATAAGGCTCACAAGAGATATAACTTATAGTAAGACCATTTCCTTTAATTACTGCCCCTACGTTATATGCATCAGGTTTGCGGCTTGTATTCACATCCAGTACATAGCCGGAATCTTTATCCCCTTCATATGCAAAACGAATCTTGCTTGATGTAAAGATATTCGCCTCATATTCTACCTCGATATCCTTGGCATCAACTGGGACCTCATATATTACTATCCCTTCCGTTGATCTTCCTGCAGATAATGTAGCAGAAATTGTTTTGTCCAGGTCATAATGAACATCACACGCATAACCATCCGCATACGCATCAAAACTAATGTATGATACAGTAAAATCCGACTTGCCCTCGTTAATAAACGCGAATTTTAAGAATATATATCGATATCCATCCTTAGGCTGTGAGAAACGATTCGTTTCATTATAAATGCCACTTGCAACATATATTATTTTTATATTGTTCGAATTGATTACATCACCAACCTGATATACATCCTTTTCTGGTATTGCAGTAGCGACAGGTTCTTTCGTTGCTGTCGGAGCTTGCGTTGTTGTAGATTGGTTATTTGATTTACTGTTTTTTTCACTTGCAGAGTTTGAAGAAGATTTATCGTTTGTATTCTTTTGAGAGGAAATGTCATTTTTTGAAGATGAATCATTATATTGTGACACGTAACCAGACGTATTACCTATTGAAGTCGAGGAATTGCCACTTTTATTGTTCCTAATCATCGTACTTGCCGCAATGAAAGTAATGATTCCTCCTATAATTAATCCTGCAATTGCCAAGCCCTTCTTTTTTCCCTTTGCAGTAATCAAAGCAATAATAGAAAAAATGACTGCAAGAGGAGCAAGAACTACAGTTAGTGAGCAGATAAATGCCGCTATTCCCAATCCAGCTTGTTTCTTCTTTTGAGCTTTGGCTTCTTGTTGAATGATTACTGTAGGTTGGACTGGCTGAGAACCAGTACTGTTTTGATTATTTTGTTTTGTTTCCCCATCAGAAATGATATTTCCACAATTTGGGCAAAATTTAGCAGTATCTTCAATCGGGTTGCCACAATTAGTGCAGTATTTCATGTTTTTCTCCTTTTATAATCTATGTTATTATTATAATAGCATATTTTGTATTTTGTGTATATAGTTTTGCAAAAAAGTATTTTTGCTGAGATAACCACTTACGTTCTGGTTGCTTCATATAAATAATAAAATGAAAATGATAATCTCTTTATTCATGTACACGCTGCATGCACATATGATATAATTATCGATAATGAATAGAAAAAATGAATCCTGCGTTTGGCATCAAATTCGTGAGGTTTAGATGGATCTTCCCGTATCTCAAGAACTAAACACAAAATATCTGCAAAGGCTCTTTGATAATATGAGCGAATGCTATAAACCATTCTGGTTTCAGGCGATCATAAACAAAGTCGTACATGGAAAACAAATCCTGACCTTTGACGAATTGATTAATGATATGATCGCTGATGCCTGGTACATGGTTATGGAATATAAACTTAACCTTGGGCCTGCGGATAATTTGGAATTTGCTGTACAGGCTGCTCATCGCGCAACCGAATTGAAATCCAGCGAGAAAAAAGAGAAGATCATTAGCGCAATTTATTCTTCCCCGAATAAAGAACTGCATCGGAGAAAGAATATTCTAACACAGAATGTTCCTTTTCGTCTGCAAGCCCCTTTCCTTTCCGGAATAAAAGGAGATGCTTGGTATTGTGCTAAAAAAGAGCTAGCAGATAAAATCAATGTCCACGAAGGTATCATTTACCGGTTCATCATAATTGATGGTTTAAACAGTGTAATAGAAATCGATAATAACTGGGTTCAGTACATAAACCAAAATTATGAAATCCTGTCCGGATGGGTGCAGTACAATCTGATCCAGTATCTTCAGCGTCGCAATCCCAGTGTGCCCGGTATTCCAAGTAAACTGAGTCCACCACAAGAGCGTAACCTTGATAAAGTCAAGAAGTATTGGAAGTCTATTATCACAATAGAACCCGTGCACGAGATTTATGGATCTTTTGAATTAGCTCAGAATGATATATCGATAGATCATTTCGTACCATGGTCTTATGTGGCTCATGACGAACTCTGGAATCTCAGCCCTACAACAAAAAGCATCAACAGTCGAAAAAGTAATCGACTACCGGAATGGGAAAAATATTACCCCGAGCTTCGTGCATTGGAGTATCATGCATATGATCTTATATGGAAGTATCCTTCAGTGCATAAAGAATTTGAAAAATGTCTCAAAGATCATGTCAACAGTATAGACGTACAACACAAACTATACCGGAGTGATTTATCAAAGGATGAATTCTACCATAATCTAGAAGAAATTATTTATCCGGTATATTTGGCTGCTCAGAATATGGGCTTTGAGAATTGGAGGCTTTGATGACAACACTCGAGTATTACAATCAGAACGCAGAGTTTTTTGTACAAGGAACCTTTCATGCAGATATGCAGGAACACTATGATAGGTTTCTTCCATATCTACCGGATCGTGCACGCATTCTGGATCTCGGTTGTGGCAGTGGTCGGGATACCCTATTCTTTCTGCAAAAAGGCTTTTCAATCGTACCTGTTGACGGTTCTTCTGAAGTGTGTAAAGAAGCTGAAAAGATGATAGGTTTCAGTGTGCGCTGCTTACGCTTCGAAGATTTAGACTATCATAACGAGTTTGATGGTATCTGGGCATGTGCATCTCTCTTGCATGTGCCGAAAGCTGACATTTTGGGTGTAATGAATAAAGTGGCTGAAGCGCTAAAAACAAATGGTGCACTCTATGCTTCATTTAAATATGGATCTGGCGAAGGCATCAAAGGAGAACGGTTCTTCAATTATTATAAAGAGGATTTCATTGATTCTGTTCTCCCTCTTGCTGGCTTCATTTGTAAGGAGTATTGGGTCTCAAATGATGTACGACCCGATCGACATGAAGAAAAATGGCTGAATCTAATCGCGGTCAAAGGGCAGGAATAGAAATATGAAGACAGGTTTTTACACCAACTATAGTGAGGAATCATTTCTGGAGAAGGTTAAAAAAAATCTGGATACATGCCAGAGGTTTTATTTTTCTGTCAGCTTTATAAAAAAGCCCGGATTAAAATTGATTGCCCCTAATATAGAAGCTGCTCTTTCGCGTGGTGCTTCTGGTAAACTAATTACATCAACATATCAGAATTTCACTGATATCGATTCACTGACCTACTTTCTAGATTTGCAAGGAAGAAATCCTGACCGATTTGCTTGTCATTTAGATCAAGAATGTTTTTCAGATGGGAAAGGAAATCAAGTTGGGTTTCACTCCAAGGGATATCTTTTTGAATTTTCTGATCATACGGAACTATTAGTAGGATCTTCTAATATCACCATTTATGCATTACTTAAAAATGTGGAATGGGATGTATCCGTAATCGACGTTCCAGAAGCAGAAACATATCAATGTGCAAAAGCGGAGTTTGATTCACTGTGGAAACAAACATTACCTCTTTCACGTGATTTAATTGATAAGTATAAAGCGCATCTCTTCTATTCAATTGAACGTTGGGACATGGACTATGAAGTTGCTAACTCAGAGATCAAGCCAAATTACATGCAACGGCGTGCATTAAAGGAATTGAACCGAATTCGTGCAATTGGTGCAACAAAGGCCTTGATTCAGGCTGCAGCCGGTAGTGGTAAAACCTATCTTGCGGCTTTTGATGTCTTGAACTTCAATCCAAGAAAGATGCTATACATCGTACATGAAGGATCTATCCTTATGAACTCCTTCGAAACATTTCAAAGAGTCTTTGGTAGCGAACATTCTTATGGTATCTATAACGCTGAATTCAAAGAGTTCGATCGTGATTTTGTTTTCTCGACAAATGTAACAATGGCAAATTCTCTTGAATTGTTCGATCCACATACGTTTGATTACATCATTATCGACGAGTGCCACCATTCAACAGCAGATACATATCGCAAGATTATTGAGTATTTTGAGCCTCAATTCTTACTTGGTATTACAGCAACACCGGAGCGTATGGACGGAGATGATGTTTATGGTATCTTTGATCAAAATGTTCCATATGAGCTTCGCCTGAGAGACGCAATCATTAATGGTCTAGTCGTTCCATTCAAATACTATGGTATCCGGGATGAACTTATCGAATATGGAATTCAAGAAACACGTGGTCACAAATTCGTTGAACAGTTTTCGGATGAAGCGCATTGCGATTTTATTTATCGCATGATTGAAAAACACCGGTTACCTAATCAGAAGTTAAAAGCACTAGCTTTCTGCCGTGATATTTCTCATGCCATTCGAATGTCGCAGGCAATGAGCGATTATTATAAAACACAATATTTAACCGGGAAAAATACAATTGGGGAACGTGTTCGAGCATATAAAGACCTTCAGGACGACTCCTCTGAACTAGAGATTCTTTTCACAGTTGATATTCTCAATGAAGGTGTCGATATCCCTGGTGTAAACATGGTTCTTTTCTTACGTCCTACAGAATCACAAACTATCTTCATCCAACAGCTTGGGCGGGGACTACGCAAGTATGAAGGGAAGCAATTTGTTATCATGCCGGGCTTATATTCCCCTGCAAGTGGTGTTCGAGCTGTTGCCAAAAACTATATCAATAAAGACTATCAGGTAGATCGTCGATATCGGTATTTCTATTTCTACTATGACAAACTGGAAGATAACTCCGGCTTCGAAGGCCTCAGACAGCTTGTTGAAAACATTTATACAAACGAATTCCTGAACAATATCACCGCGAATTGGAGCAAGAGTTTTGTTGAGGATGAAGGATATACCCAGCTAAAGAATCAGCTTGATTTCTATAAGGAATACATAAAGTACAAAAAAGAACGAGTAGTTGTGATTATCTCCGACGCATTGCGCTACGAGGTTGGAAAAGAGCTTTTTGAAAAACTGCAGGCAGATGAGCGTTGCGAAGCAAAAATATCGGCCATGCAAAGCGTGCTACCTTCTATCACAAGCTTTGGAATGGCTGCACTTTTGCCTCATAATACTATCACGATAGATAATGAATATAGGGTCCTGTGTGATGGACAGCCTTGCTTGGATTTGAAGCAGCGGGAAGCAATTCTTCAGAAAGACAAACCGAATAGCCGGTGCATTCAATTTGATGAGATCAAAAACAGCAATCAGGCAAAAATGCGTGAGATTCTCACGGGCAAGGATATTATTTATGTCTATCATAACCAAATCGATGCTCGCGGTGACAAGGCAGCTACAGAGAATGAAGTTTTTGTTGCATGCGAGGAAGCAGTTGCAGAGATAATGAAGATGATTCGCGATATTAATGCCCGTGGTAACACGCATTACTTTATTGTCACAGCTGATCATGGATTCATTTATAAGCGTGACAAACTCAATGAGAGCGATAAGGTTTCTGCCGTTGCCAATGCGGGAAAAAGATACGCTATCATTGATGATCATAAAGTATTGGATGGAGTAGCAACAATTCCTATGAAAACATACCTCAATGACAAGAATGATAGCAGATATGTTTTGTCACCGGTTGGGTCCGATGTGTTCAAAGTATCGGGCGCAGGAGTCAATTATGTTCATGGCGGGTGTTCACCTCAGGAGATGATCATTCCCGTAATAGAAGTGAAAACAGAAAGAGGACGCGTTTCAACTAGCAACGCAGCAGTTGATCTTGTAAGTTTAACAAACAAGATTACGAATTTGAATATAAAGCTTGATTTCTTACAATGTGAGGCATTGAGCGACACGGTTAAAGAAACCATATATAGAATCTTCTTTATGGATGAAAACGGGAACAAGATATCCAACGAGAATGTCCATCATGCTGATAGCAAGGAAACGGATACTACAAAGAGAGTGTTTACCTTGAGATTTACTTTTAAAAATCAGACATATAGCAAAGGAAAAAAGTATTTCCTGGTTGTCGTGGATGACAAGACCGGAATGGAAACAATGCGCAGGGAAGTAATCATGGACTTGGCGTTTGCCGGAGATTTCGGATTTACTGTCTAAGAGGAGGAGCCATTATGTTCGAGGAAAACGTAACAGAAAAAAGCACGCGGGAGCTGCTTAAGGAAAAGCTCCGTAGCAACTTTGACGGCAAAATTGTGCGTAAGGATTTGACGAAGAAGATTAAGGAAGGCGCAAATGTTCCTGTTTATGTCCTTGAATTCCTTCTGGGTCAGTATTGCAGCACAGATGATCCGGAGATGATCGAGTCGGGTGTTCAGACAGTTAAGCGTGTTTTAGCTGATAATTTCGTTCGGCCGGATGAAGCTCAGAAGATCCTCTCTGTGCTTAGGCGAAACGGAAGTCATACCGTTATAGATATGGTAACGGTTCGCCTTGACCTCAAGCACGATTGTTATCTCGCAGACTTTTCAAATCTGGGTTTGTCTGGTGTGCCAATCGATGAAGAATACCCTGAACGTTTTGACAGATTACTGTGCGGAGGCATTTGGTGTATTGTTCGATTGGAGTACGATGCATCGGCGGAAGAAGATGAGAAGAAAGGTACATATCCTATCTCTATCAACAATCTAACCCCGATTCAGATGCCGCATATAGACATTACAGAATTAAAGGAAGGTCGTAAAGCATTCTCAAAAGATGAGTGGATAGATGTGATTCTTCGCTCTATTGGCATGGAACCGGATGAGCTGACTTACAGAGAAAAATGGCTGCTTCTGTTGCGTTGTATCCCGCTGATTGAAAACAACTATAATCTTTGTGAACTTGGGCCACGAAGCACAGGTAAGTCTCACCTATATAAAGAAATCTCCCCTAATAGTATTTTGATTTCTGGCGGTCAAACCACGGTAGCAAATCTTTTTTATAACATGGGGCGAAAAACTGTTGGTCTTGTCGGGCTTTGGGATTGTGTTGCCTTCGATGAAGTTGCAGGTATTCGCTTTAAGGACAAGGATGGCGTACAAATCATGAAGGATTATATGGCCTCGGGTTCATTTGCGCGCGGAAAAGAAGAAAAAGCAGCCTCTGCATCAATGGTATTTGTTGGAAATATCAATCAAAGCGTTGATGTTCTGCTGAAAACATCCAATTTGTTTGATCCGTTTCCTCCGGAAATGGGCACTGATACAGCGTTTTTGGATCGTATCCACTGCTATTTACCTGGCTGGGAAATTCCAAAGTTCAGGCCAGAACACTTTACAGGAGACTATGGTTTTATCACAGACTACTTTGCTGAATTTGTACGTGAACTAAGAAAAGAACAGTACGGTGATGCTCTTGACAAGTATTATCGGCTTGGGAAAAACCTGAATCAGCGTGACACTATTGCAGTTCGAAGGACAGTGGACGGCCTTCTGAAGCTTGTTTATCCAGATGGGGAATTTGGTAAAGATGAAGTCGAAGAGATTCTTAAAATATCTCTTGAGATGCGCCGCAGAGTCAAGGAACAGTTGAAAAAACTTGGTGGCATGGAGTTTTATGATGTGAATTTCTCATATGTCGATAATGAGACATTTGAAGAGCACTATGTATCGGTGCCAGAACAAGGTGGAGGTAAGTTGATTCCTGAAGGTATTTGCAACCCAGGCCAAGTCTATACTATAGCTCATGGCAAGAGCGGAATGATCGGGGTTTTCAGACTTGAATCTCAGATGCTTCCGGGCAATGGTAAGTTTACGTATACCGGCGTTGGTTCAGATAGAGACTGTAGAGAGGCGTGTAACACTGCTTATAACTTCTTGAAAGGAAATGGAAGCCATATTAGCGGGACGATAAGTACGTCTCTGAAGGACTATATTATCAACTATCAGGATCTGCAAGGAATAGGAATGACAAGTAAGCTTGGGCTGCCTACATTGATAGCACTTTGTTCCATTGCTCTTAATAAACCCATGCTTAGTTCGGCTGCTGTTTTAGGTGAAATAAGTATAAGTGGTTCAATTCAAAAAGTTCCAGAGCTAGCTAATGCACTTCAGGTTTGCCTTGATAGTGGGGCAAAAAAGGTTTTGATTCCAGCTACTTCAATGATTGATTTTGCAACTGTACCTGCTGACCTTATGGCCGCATTTCAAATTATTCCTTATCAGAGCGCCGAAGACGCTGTGTTTAAAGCGCTAGGTGTTGACTAATCTTTATGAAAGAAGATATAGCAAAATGCAAGAAGACATTCGTATCATAAAGCATGTTGGAACTGTTTCTTCAGGTGAAGGAAACTATCAAAAAGAATTAAATATTGTTTCAATTAATGGAAAATCTTTTTGTTATGATCTTCGCGAATGGTCGCTTGATCATGGTTCCTATAGGAATGGTATCACTCTAAAAAATGAAGAGGCCAAAGAACTACTCGTACTACTGAAAGGATGCTATCAAGAGGGGGATGAAGATACTTTGTCAGAAAAGCATACAAAAGATGGTTCAAAGTCCACAATGTCAAAACCGGCCATTGATGAAGTTGAGAACACTGAGGAAAAAACTGATAAGCAACTCTTCTCCTTCTTAAATACAAAAGGAATAAGCTATATTGACAAGAGATCAAAGGGTGGAGCCCTCTGGATAGTAGGAGGTCATGAGCTAGATAGCATAATGATAGAATGTACTAACATGGGGTTTAAATTTTATTTTACTGAAAAAGGTGGAAAAATCACTAAAGGCAAACCCGGCTGGTATCTTATGCCAAAGAAAAGTAAGTAGTTTTTTAACTCTGGATAATAGAGATAATAGATAGGAGACAGTCTATATGGATGCTGATGCTAAAATTCGTCCATTATACTTACTTAAAATCTTAAAAGAAGAAACTGACGAAGATCATTATTTAACGACTGCCCAACTTTGTAGCATACTGAAAAATCAATATGGAATTGAAACATTCCGAACAACGATTAAGTCGGATATTGACTTGCTCCGTCAGGCAGGGGCAAACATTCAAATCACTCGATCAACGCAAAACTTGTATAACTATATAGAACGTGACTTCGATATTCCAGAGATCAAAATACTTCTTGATGCAGTGTTATCTTCCAAGTGTATTACAAAAACAAAAAGTGATATTCTTATATCCAAATTATCAGAACTTGCTGGGCCATACAAATCAAAAGAGCTTAAAAGAAACCTGATAGTAGATGGACGCATTAAGCAGGAAAATGAACAAGTGTTTTTAATTGTTGATGCAATTAATGATGCAATAAATAGAAAGAAAAAAATCAGGTTTCAAAAGACAGATTATAATATTAAGAAAGAGAGAGTACTCCATAATGGAGGGGAACAATATATTTTTAGCCCCTATTCCTTAGTCTGGGATGGTGACTACTATTATGTCGTAGGTTATTCTGATAAGTATCAAAGTATAGGCAGTCATCGTGTTGACCGAATTTATAAGCGACCGGAGCTGTTAGAAGAAACCATGGTATCTCCCCCACCTGAATTCGATATAAATAAGTATATCAATACAATGTTTCGAATGTATGATGCTCCGAGGCAAGTTGTTGAACTCCAGGTTGATAATGATCTGATGGATCCAATCATTGATAAGTTTGGACCCAATGTGACAACATATGCATGTGATCAGCATAGTTTCCGGGTTGAGGCGAACGTATCCATCGGGACCACCTTTTACAATTGGATTTTTGGGTTTCAGGGAAAGGTAAAGATTAGAAAGCCAGAGAGTGTTAGGGAAGAATACAAAAAACTAGTATTAGAAGCTGCTGCACGAATATAGTGGAAACGTTACTCAGAGAAATATAACTGTTAATCATATCCAACAGGAGGCAAAATATGAGTAGTTCAAGCATTTCTTTATTTTCTATTTGCATGGATATTGCCATGGTTGAAAATGGACTTGCAGAAGGATGGATTCCTTTTTCCTTTGACAATCTGATGTCCGCTATGAAACCAGGGCATCCTGCAGATATCCTAGATGATATCTTTTGCGATGTCGGTAACGCATTATATTTGGATCCCACAACAGAAATCCCGACTGAAAGACTTCAACGGCTACTATCAGATCTAGAAGGGTTTAGAGACTGTTTCAATGTTGATATGCTCCAGCAACCAATTGATGATTTAAAGGAATACCTTGCTCAATAACTATAATTTTCGGAGGTGTGTTAATCATGAGCTTGTTTGACATGTTTAGAAAAAAAGACGAATCAACGGACGTATCCACTGAACAAGCAGCTAATATTCCATCAATTGAGAGGGATGTCCTCCAAGATGTGGCGATGTGTATTTACAGTTTAAAAATCACATCTTCACCATCAATAAAGTTTCTAAATAATGATAACGGGATTTTTGCAAGCGTGTACCAAGCTCATATGGATGATCCCCAGCTTCAGATGATTCGAAACACTTATGGAGATAACGTTTTTCTTAATCTTCTAGGTTGCCATGCATTAGGTGCAGGTGCATATGTAACGCTTTCTCAAGCGAAATACAAAAAGTCTGTTGATAGTTTTACGTCTCAGGAACGTGCAGAAATACTGAACGCTTTTCGCAGAACTGATCCGTATGAACTTGCACTAAAGGCTCTTGGCTTCGCCCCGGATGGTAACAACAAAAAGTGTCTAGATCATATTGTTGTGGTAGGAATGCAATCATATCGCCATGCTGCTGGTGCAACGGTATTGAATAGAGATAGCCTTAAAGCTTACATGAAGGTACTGTTCAATGCAGGAGTAACTATCGTTTTACGAGGATAATGTGCTAAAAGGAGATGCTCTCATGGTAAAGATAGAATGGCCAGAATTTATTCCCTGGGGGGAAGGTACGTGTGACTGTTGCGGTGAGGAGAACGTCGAGGTTTGTGCATTAAGCGATGACTATATGGTTTGTGAAGATTGCTTTGAAAACAATTTGGATCTATGTGATGAATGTGGAGAATTATGGGATCCCCTAGTTGTAACCTTTTATGATATTGATGACAGACATGTTTGCATGCACTGTGCAGAAGACTTAGGATTTGAAGAAAAGTAATGAATTGTTATAGTATATAAGAATGTTACCGTTGCGTATGACGGCCTTATATCATCTAAAAAAATCTGAATTAAAAAGTTTTCCAAAGGAAAAGCAGGAGCAATCCGATATGCTCCTGCTTCATTTATTTATTTATGGAATAACCCGCCTTATGACACGCCCGGATCGTATTCCAGAACGATGTAGTTGGCCAGATACAGCGTTACGCAGTCAATGCGGTTGCGGGGATCAAACCCGGTGCGCTCCTGGATTTTTGAAAGTTTGTACTGCAGCGTGTTCTTATGCAGATACAGCTGCTTGGCGGTTTCGTTCAAAGAACCGTTGCATTTGAAATAGACCGCAAGCAGATTGGTCCATTCCCGGATCTCCGCCGGCGTACAGCCCTGATAGACTTTGTTGACATAATCCTGCTTCACAGCGGGCGGGATGTTGGACAGGAGCAGTTCCATCGAGAGGTCGTCATAGAAGGCATACGGCTTATTCTGACTGCGAGCGACACGCGTCGCAAGCTGCGCAAACCGATACCCTGCCCCAACCGTTCGGAAATCCGTCATGACCGGACTGAATCCCGAAAAAACGGAGACCGCGTACCGGCGTTCAATGGAATATTTCAGCTGTTCGACCAGTTTCTTTGCTTCTTTCAGATCCGAAATGGCAAGCAGCAGGACAAAATCGTTTCCGGCGCTGACACAATAATCATTCCGTTCCCGGTCGATATGATTCAGAACAAGGTTGAACAGAACATCCGCAAGCCGCCCCAGATTGTTCTGCGGCGTTTTGCCGGGATCCTGCGTCAGCCTCTGCAGGTTATGAATATGCATCTGCACAACGACTCTCGGAAGGGTCAGATCGATTCCGGTGATCTTCGCGCGCTCATAGAATTCCGAACAGTCGGAATCCGGCGTCAGGTGAAACCACTCGTCCACGATGATTGCGATCGAACTCGCTTTCAATCTCTCACGTTCGTTATAGAAGTGATCCTCGATCAGAAGGGATGAAACCGTATGGACCACTTTCTTGCAGGCATCGATCTTCTCCAGGGGACCGGTCAGACGGAAAGCTCCGATTTTCTGATTGTTGTGCCACATGACAATGTAGTAGGCAGCCTGTCCCTGATCTCCCGGCAAAAAAGAATACCGTTCATTCAGATTTTCGGAAAGCATCTGCGCTGCGACAGGATCGGTCTCCCCGACTTTGGAAGGATCGGAGGCCGATAAATAAACAGCATTGTCATCGAGGACATCGACCTGCAGATCACTGATCTCCGACAGAAGAGAAACCATTGTTTCTATGGAATTGGAAGTAAAATGTTTCATAGTAATAGATTATATATAATTTGCCGTTTTCCTTTGTCCTATCTTATCCCTTTTTGTTTCCGAAATGTGGGTTTTCACCGTTCTTTCACCAATTTTTCACCAATAATACTATACACGAAAGGCAGCATGGTATGCGGAACGGTTTTTCAAAGAATGTTTGGTCTATGGAACAACCTCTGAAAAGTTAAAATATATATGAAATAAGAGGTAGATTATGCTGATCCAACAATGTCTGACACCTGACAACACCCATACATGTCATTGCAGTCAACGAGATGTCCGTGTTGAACAAGGAAAGATTGCTGAGGTTGCCGAGATGCTGGTTCCCCGTCCGGACGAGGAAACGTTCGACGCGGACGGAAAGCTTCTGCTGCCCGGTATGGTGAATGCGCATTACCATTCTTACAGTAATCTATGGAAAGGCACTGCTTGGGGAGAGCCCCTCGAAGTCTGGTCGTCCGACACCATTGGTCTGGGCGGCCTTATGGGCAACGAAGAAGCGGTGCTTTCTGCTTATCTGGGGATCGCGGAGATGCTGCGCTGCGGCGTGACCTCCTGCATCGACCACATTCCGCATGCGGACCGGGTCGACGCGATCTGCGGAGCATATCGGAAAACCGGTTTCCGGGCTTCTGTTGCTCCCATGATCTCCGACATCAGCGATGACCGCGCTCTGTACGGAATGGATCCGGACACGAGCCGGACACCCCCTTCCCCGCAGCATATGGCGGAGCGGTATGACGGATGGATCAGCCGCTGGCACGATCCTTTCGGAACGCTGACGTTCCTCTGTGCCCTGAACGCGCCGCAGCGGTCCAGCGAACAGGCGCTGAAAGTTGCCGCCGGTATCCGGGAAAAATATGATCTCGGTGTCCATTCGCATCTGCTGGAAACGCTCTGGCAGTCAACCAGTTCAGAACTGTCGAGACGCGATCCTGTGGAGCTGCTGAAAGCATTCGGGCTTCTGAACAGCCGGACCGGCCTCGCCCACTGTGTTTATCTGAACGAAGTGCAGATCCGTCAGATCGCAGATGCAGGCAGCACGGTCATTCATATTCCGACCGGAAACCTGTTCCTGGGAAGCGGACGGGCGGATATCGCATCTTACCGGGAGCATGGAATCCCCGTGGCAATCGGATCGGATGGATCCAACTGCGCAACCGGGCAAAATCTGCTGGAAATCTTGCGTACAGCCATCCTTCTTTCCAGGCTGACGGAACCGGATTATCAGAAATGGATGAGTCCGCTGGAAGCATGGAAGATGGCGACCGAAAACGGCGCGAAAGCGGCTGGCATCAGCAGCGGCGCGATCAGACCCGGTATGAAAGCAGATCTGTTCCTTGCGGACCTCTCCGGTCCTGCTTACCGGCCATGCTATGAACCGCTTGTGCAGAGCATCCTTCTGGCAGACCGGCTCGACGTTACCGACGTCTGGATCGAAGGAAAGCCTGTGATGCGTGATCGGAAGCTTCTCTGCATGGATGAAGAGTCCCTGAAACAGGCCGTCAGGGAGAGAACGCCTTCTCTGTATGAATCAGCCCGGCAGGCAAAAGAAAGAGTCCTGCCGGAGAAAAAACGGTTCGAAACCGCATATTATGAGCAAATCGTAAGAAAAGGGAGCAGAACATGAAAGAGATTAAAAGATGGCAATCAAAAGCGAATGAACCCGTCATGGAAGAAAATGCGCAGTACCATATCCGCTGCAAGCAGGGCGACATTGAGCGCTACTGCCTGCTGCCCGGCGATCCGGAGCGGGTTCCCCTCATTGCGGCAGACTGGGACGAAAGCCGCTTTGTGGCGAACTACCGTGAGCACAGGACGTATTCCGGCTCCGTCGGCGGCGTCAAGATTTCAGCCTGTTCGACAGGCGCGGGCGGCGGTTCCCTGTCGAGCGCCGTGGAAGAGCTGGTCCGGCTCGGCTGCGACACGATGATTCGCGTCGGCACCTGCGGAGCGATCCAGGAAGAGATCAACTGCGGCGACGTCATCATCCACACCGGTGCAGTCCGTCATGACGGTACCAGTAATCTGTATGTGGATCCGACTTATCCCGCTGTTGCGGATTACATGGTGACTGCGGCTCTGGTGCAGGCGGCCGAAGAACTGCAGATCCCCTATCATGTCGGGATCTCCTGCTCGACCGGTTCCTGGTACTGCGGTCAGGGCAGACCCGGATACAACGGCTACAGCCAGTCCTTCATCGATACAATCGTGGACGATATGTCAAAAGCCGGCGTCAAGAATTTTGAGATGGAAACCTCCGCTCTGCTTACGATTGCCGGGCTTTACAAGTTCCGTGCGGGAAGCGTGTGCACCGCCGTTGCAAACCGGAAAAAGGACGTTTTCCAGTACGGCGGAATCGAAAGAAGCATTCAGATTGCAAACCGCGCCGTGCAGATCATTGCCGGATGGGATGAAAAACTCGCAGCAGCAGGCAAAAAATACTGGTATCCCTCTTTATAAAACCACAAAAAAGGTTCCAATGGATCTCAGATCCAAGGTAATAGAAAACAAATAAAATGAAGGAGTAAGAAGAAATGAAGAAACTAGTTATGATCGTTCTGGCACTCATGCTGACGCTTGGCGTATTTGCATGTTCCGCACCGGCAGCCAACAACACTCCGGCTTCCAACGAACCCGAAGGAAAGAAAACTGTCAAGATCGCTTACACGTCCGGCAAAAAGGGCGATAACGGTTACAACGACGAAGCATGGCAGGGCCTGATGGAAGCAAAAGAGATGTACGATTTTGAGTACGTCAGTGCCGAAGTCGACAACACCGACCCTGTTGCTACAGAAGCTCTGATCCGCGGATATGCGGAAGACGGTGTCTATGATGCGATCATCTCCGTCGGAACCGGTATCGACACTCCGACCATGGCGGTCGCAAAGGACTATCCGGATCAGAAGTTCATCCTCATCGACAGCTACTGTGACGCTCCGAACATCATGTGCATCGGCGCGATCAGCGCAGAGCAGGCGTTCCTCTCCGGCGTTCTCTCCGGCATCATCACCGCGGGCGGCTATACCGACGTTGCCAAGATGTCCAACGACACTCCTCTGATCAGCTACTGCATCGGTATGGACAACCCGGACCAGAGAGCAGGCGCTTCCGGTTATATGGCGGGCGTCAAGTACGTCAACCCGGATGTTGAAATCCGTTACACCGTTATCGGCGGCTTTGCGGATCCTGTTACCGCGAAGGAAGTTACCTCCAACAACATCGCGCTCGGCGCGGACATCTGCACCGGCAACTGCGGCGCAGGCGCTCTGGGCATTCTGGAAGCCTGCAAAGAGAACGGAGCTTACTTCATCTCCACTTCTCCGAGCACGACCGACTATGACTTCAGCCTCTGCACCTCTCTGAAACTGACGAACGTCGGCGTCCGTCTGGCTGTTCAGGCAGCGGTTGAAAACAAGTTCGAAGCAGGTACCCACCGCAACGGTATCGCGAGCGGCTACTGCGAGATCGGCCTTGACGGCATCGCGCTGCAGTATCCGCAGGAGATCCTCGACTGCCTCGAGGCTGTCCGTCAGTCCATCAAGGACGGCAAACTCGTTACGCCCGACGATCTGACTCAGATCGATTCCTGGGTTGCTGCGAATCATCTGGATGCCACTCAGTTCGGCGTAAAGATGGGAAAATAAGAAACTGATTGAAAAGGGCTTGTCCCGGCAGCAGCTATAGTTTTACGGTTGAAAGGAAAACAATATGCAAATTGTCTCAATGCATAATATCACGAAAATCTTTCCCGGAACAAAAGCGCTGGATTCAGTCAACCTTTCACTTGGGGAGGGAGAGATTCTCTCCCTCCTCGGCGAAAACGGAGCTGGAAAATCCACGCTGATGAATATCCTGTACGGAATTCACCATCCGGATGACGGAGAGATTTTCTTCCGTGAAAAGCAGGTCGATATCCGAAAGCCCATGGATGCCATTCATCTCGGCATCTGCATGGTGCATCAGCATTTCATGCTTGTTCCCGCGTTCAGCATTTTAGACAACATCATTGCCGGGGCAGAGCCGAAATTCGGGCCTTTGATCGATCGGAAAAAAGCTTACGATCGCGTCAAGGGTCTGATTGACAAATTCCACTTCAATCTGGATCCCAATGTCAAAGTGTCGGAGCTGTCGGTCGGTGAGCAGCAGCGCGTTGAGATCTTAAAAGCGCTCTACCGGGATGCCAAAGTTCTGATTCTGGACGAACCGACTGCGGTCCTTACCCCGGGCGAAGTCGATGATCTTCTTGAGATGATGCGAAACCTCCGCCGTAGTGGGACCAGCATAATCATTATCACGCACAAACTGAAAGAAACCCTGGCGGTCGCAGACCGTATCATGGTTTTAAGAAACGGTGTCCTGATCCGGGATGATATCAAACCGGAAGAAACCAATATCGAGGAACTGGCGCACCTGATGGTCGGTCACTCGATCAATCTGGACCTGCACCGGGAAGCAGAGCATATCGGTGAGGTCGGTTTTGAAGTCCGCGATCTCAGTATTACCGAGAACGGGGTACAAAAACTGAACAATATCAATTTCAAGATTCATAAAGGCGAAATCGTGGGTGTTGCCGGCGTGGAAGGCAATGGTCAGACACAGCTGTTAGAAGCGATCACCGGTCTTGTCAGTCCGGATTCCATGACAGTTATGCTGAACGGAGAGCCGTTAACGGGCGATGCATATTCATTCCTGCACCGCGGAGTCGTTCATGTTCCGGAAGATCGTCTCAGTATGGGACTCGTTCCGGATCTGTCCCTGAAGGATAACGCGATCCTGGGACACCATGACAAGCCTTTCGCAGCAAAGCACGGCCTGGTTCAGAAAGAGAACATTGCTGCATTTACCGAAAAATGTATCCGTGAATTCAATGTCAAAACCCCGAACAGCGACGTGCTTGCCAGAGCGCTCTCCGGAGGCAATCAGCAGAAGCTGATCATGGCAAGAGCGTTATCCGAAGATTCCGAGGTGCTGGTTGTCGCGCAGCCGACGCGCGGTATCGATGTCAGCGCTTCCGAATACATCCATGAGCAGATTTTCCAGTACCGTGACAAGGGAAAATGTGTTTTCCTGGTTTCCGCAGACCTGGACGAGGTTTATCAGATGAGCGACCGGCTTCTGGTTCTCTTCAACGGGGAGATCGTCCTGGAGTGCAAACCTCAGGACTATACCAAAGAGGAGCTCGGCGAATTCATGCTGGGTGCCAGAAAAAAAGAAACCATTCCCTCTGCGAAGGAGGCTGATGTTTGATTATGAACAAGAAGAAGTTTTTCCATATCAGTCGTGAGCAGTGGAAACGGGCGCTGCACAAGGTGATGGTCTCTGCCGTTTCCTTCATTGCGTCGATTGTCATCGTCGGAATTGTTATCTGGATCTCTGGATATTCTCCGATCGAGACCTATGTCAGCATGGTAAAAGGCGCCTTCCGCTCCCAGACCAGCATCGCCTTGGTCTTCAGTGAAGCAACGCCTCTGCTCTTTACCGGCCTTGCCTTTGCGATCGCGTTCCGCGTCCGCCTGGTCAACGTCGGAATCGAAGGCCAGATGATGATGGGCGCGCTGGTCGGTGCGATCGTCGGTCATTTCGTCACGTTCCTGCCCCATATTCCGCATGTGTTCTTCACGATGCTGATCGCAGGCCTGACCGGTATGGTGATCGCGCTGTTCATCGGTTTTCTGAAAGTCAAGCTCGGGGCCAATGAAGTCATCATCTCCATGATGCTCAACAGCATCTTTACCTATATCGGAAGTTACCTCGCGAACGGTCCGCTTCGTGCCAAAGTGACCGGCGTCGCGCAGACCGAGATCATTCAGGAGACTGCTCTTTTATCCAAACTGGTTCCCAAGAGCCAGCTGACGACAGGCTATCTGATCGGTCTTTTCATTGCCATCGTCCTGGCCTTTATCCTCGACCAGACAGTGCTCGGCTATAAGATCCGCATCGCGGGAAACAACCGCATCGCCGGAGAAACCTACGGCATCAAGGCGACCAAGCTCTACTATATCGCCTTCATGATCAGCGGCTTTGTTGCGGCGCTCGGCGGAAGCATCATGACGCAGGGACCGATCACCCGCTTCTCGGACGGAGCGGTCGCCGGATACGGTTTCCAGGGTATTTCCGTTGCGGCGCTCGGCGCGTACAACCCGCTTGGTGTCATCTTCTCCTCATTCCTGTACGGCGTGCTCCGTGCCGGTTCCTACACGGTCAACCGGACGACCAACATCCCGTACGAGTTTGTCGATGTCATTCAGGTCATGGTCGTCGTGTTCGTTTCTGCGCCGCAGATCATTTTCTCCGTGAAAAAGTGGTTTAAAAAGAGAAAGACTGCGAAGCCGAAGCACCTGCCGGACAGTCCCGCTCCGGCGCCGGATCAGAATCAGTAAGGGAGGATCGCGTTTATGAATATTATTCAGGTAGTCATTGCTGCGACCATCCGGATGTCTGTTCCGATCATTCTCGGCTCCATGGCGTGCATCTATTCTTCCCGTGTCGGCGTCGTCTCCTTCGGATGCGAAGGCATGATGGCGACCGGAGCGTTCTGCGGAGCGCTTGCCGTATACTATACAAACAATCTGTGGCTTGGCTTGCTGTTCGCGGTTCTGGGAGGTGCGCTGATTTCCCTTCTGCACGCGTTTCTGCATGTCACCCATAAGGTCAACGGAACTCTTTCCGGCGTCAGCATCAACCTGCTGGGAACTGCCGCGAGCGCGCTGGTTCTGAAGATCGTCTGGAAATCCGCGGGCTTCTCCCCGGAGTACCGTTCCTTCACCAAGCTTTCCAACACCTTCCTCGCGAAGATCCCGCTGATCGGACCGGTGCTGGCGGACCAGAACATTCTGTTCTATATCGCGATCGCCATCGTGATCGTCAGCTACATCGTCCTCTACAAGACCCCGTTCGGTCTGAGGCTCCGCATGGTCGGTGAAAATCCGGTCGCAGCCAACTCGGTCGGCATCAATACGACCCGGATGAAGTACATCGGCGTTCTGCTCTGCGGCGCGCTCGCAGGCCTTGCGGGAGCCTATCTGTCCTTAGCTAGAATGAACCGCTTCATCCTGGACATGTCCGGCGGACGCGGCTACGTCTCGATGGTTATCGGTGATATCGGCGGCGGTAACCCGTTGATTGCAGCTGCCATCAGTATTCTGTTCGGGTTCTTTGACTGTCTCCAGTCTCTGTTCCAGAGCGCGGACACTCCGTCCCAGTTCTGGATGATCATCCCCTACGCCTTCACGCTGATCATGGCGCTGGTCAATCATAAGATCGCGCGCGGACCTGCCGGAATGGGCAAACACTTTGACGACTAAAAGGAGTTCGTTATGGACTATTCAAAAGATCCGATCATTATCGCATGCGACCATGGTGGATACCGGCTCAAGCAGTATCTGCTGGAACATCTGAAAGAGCTGGGGATTCCGTATACGGATATCGGCTGCTCCTCGGAACAGATCGTCCGTTATCCCTACTACGCCGCAAAGGTTGCAAAGAGTATCCAGAGCGGAGAATTCAAGCGCGGGATCCTGATCTGTTCCACAGGAATCGGCATGTCGATCGTCGCAAACCGGTTTAAAGGCATTCGCGCAAGCGCCGTCTCAGATCATTACTCCGCAGCGATGACCCGGCAGCACAATGATTCCAACGTGCTGTGCCTCGGCGGCAGAGTCATCGGGGAGTTTCAGGCGATCGATATCCTGGACGCATGGCTTTCCAATGAGTACATCGGCGGACGGCACGCGATCAGTCTCGGACTTCTGCAGGAGATTGAAGAAGGCAAAGAGCTCGATTACGAGCATATGAAATAAACGATATTCAAAAGAATCAAAATGAGGCCTCTGCAGGCGGTGCACAACTTCCGCTCGCAGAGGTCTCTTTTATGAAGGAGATCTTCAGAATGATGCTTATGTCTCAGTAATCGGCAATCTCCAGCGCAATGCGTATCATCTCTTTGACCGACTCCTGCCGTTCCATCGCACTGATAGCCACATGCTTTTCCAGCAGATCGGTGATCGTGCAGATGCTCAGCGCCCGCTTATGCGCCCGCATCGCGTTGAGGTACAACGCCGCGGTTTCGTTTTCGACCGCCAGAACGCCGATCTTTCTCCACGTCAGCTGCCGCGGAACTCCTCCCTCGACATAGAACGCCTGGGAAGAAAGAAAATTGCCGATCCGCGTCTGGATCCCGTTCTCCCGGCAGTAGTCTGCTGCCCGCTCCAGCAGTTCATAGGTCGCGATCGGCGCAGTCCTTCCTGGGAGTTCGAGCGTTTCTTCGTAATTCGAATCCGTGCATGCACCCTGCGCAATGACCAGATCAAACACTTTCAGGGAAGGATCGATGCCGCCCGCGGTTCCGATACGGATGATCGTCTCCACGCCGAACATGTTGTACAGTTCATACGACATCGTCCCCATGGAAGTGAGCCCCATGCCGCTGGCCAGAACCGAAATGCGCTTTCCCTTATAGAATCCGGTATAGCCGAGCATGCCGCGGATGGAATTGATCTGATCCACATCCGTCAGAAAATTGTCAGCGATCATCTTTGCGCGGAGCGGATCGCCCGGCATAAGGACAGTTTTCGCGAAATCTTCCGGGCTACACTCGATATGATGCGTAATGTTTCCTGGTTTCATTTCATTTCCCTTCCTTTATAACATTTCTTTTATTCAGCCGATCCTTTCAAAGGACGGCCGGCAGCAATCGGATCAGTAATCTGCAACTTCCAGCGCAATCTTTACCATTTCCTTGACCGACTCCTGTCTCTCCCATGCGGAAGTGACCTCGTGGGTCTCCAGCAGATCGGAGATGGTCAGAATGCTCAGCGCCCGCTTGTGCGCCCGCATGGCATTGAGATACAGCGCGGCGGTTTCCTGTTCCACCGCCAGCAGGCCGATCTTTCTCCATTCCAGCTGACGCGGGATCCCGCCTTCGATATAGAACGCCTGAGCGGAAAGCACGTTTCCGATCCGTGTCTGGATTCCGTTCTCCCGGCAGTACTTTGCCGCGCGCTCCAGCAGTTCATACGTTGCGATCGGAGCGGTCCTGCCCGGAAGTTCGAACGTTTCCTCGTAATTCGAATCGGTGCACGCGCCCTGCGCAATGACCACATCGAATACTTTCAGCGCGGGATCGATGCCGCCCGCGGTTCCGACGCGAATGATCGTTTCCACGCCGAACATGTTGTAAAGCTCATACGACATTGTCCCCATGGAGGTAAGACCCATGCCGCTGGCCAGAACCGAAACACGCTTTCCCTTGTAATATCCGGTATAGCCGAGCATACCGCGGATCGAGTTGATCTGATCGATATCCGTCAGAAAGTTGGTCGCGATCATCTTGGCCCGGAGCGGATCACCCGGCATTAAGACGGTTTTTGCGAAATCTTCCGGACTGCATTCAATGTGATGGGTAATGTTTCCCGGTTTCATAAAGGAACCTCCGTTATTTGATGTATCCGATGCGGTTCAGCTGATCCAAAATTACGCCGCGTCCAGCGACACGGGAAGCGCCTTCCTGAATGAACACCCACTGGTCCTCAAGGCTCGCGACGCCGCCGCTGGCTTTGACCTTGCAGCGATCGCCGACCGTCTGCTTGAGCAGCGCGATGTTGTGCATCGTGGCTCTGCCCGGTCCGAAACCGGTCGAGGTTTTGACAAACTCCACGCCCGCTTCCACCGCGAGCTCCGCTGCCTTTACGATCTGTTCGTCGGAAAGATAGCCGACTTCCAGGATCGCTTTGACCCCGACGCCGTATTCCTTGCAGACGTTTACGACCGCCGCAATGTCATTTTTCACGTACTCATAGTCCCCGTCAAAGAACCGTGCGATGTTGATGACCATATCGATCTCAGTCGCGCCGTCTTTCAAGCACTGCAGCGTCTCTGCACATTTTGCTTCCGTTGTCGTGGAGCCGTGCGGGAAACCGACCGTGACTAAAATTCCAGACTTGCAGCCTTCCATGTGTTCTTTGGCCAGTTTCACCCAGGTCGGATAGACGCAGACGGTCGCAAAGCCGTACCGTTTCACGACTTCGCAAGCGGCGATCACGTCCTTGGATGTGGAAAACGGATCCAGAGCACTGGTATAGTCGATCTTCGGGATGATCTGCTCAATAATCTCCTTTGACTCCGGCATGGAAAAGAATCCTTGCATAGTTTCGTTCCTCCTGATAATTGAAATTTATGATTGTTATCGGATAGCGCGTACCCTATCCATAAATGCTTTTACCGTAGGTTCATCGACGGGATCGCTCATGTCTCCGCTTGGTTTGGTGCCGTAGCCGAATACCGACCCGTCTGCATGCAGAATGCAGTCAAAGGTATTCAGGCCGATTCCGCTGCCAAGGAACACGGGAGTCTCCCCCGCCGCTTCTTTGACCAGATCGATCTGATCCTTCTCTGGTGGAAACGCGGATTCCTCTCCGGACACGATCAACGCGTCCGCCATGCCGCGGTGGATCATCTCCCGCGCGACCGTTGCCATATCTCTTCTGACGACCGGTCCGCCGTGTTTTGCGTAGATATCGGCAAACACCTTAACATGCTCCGCGCCGATCGCTTTGCGGTAGCGCATCGCAAGATACGCTTCCCCGTTGATCGGTCCCTGATCGGTGACATAGCCGTCCGTCAAGACATTGAGGCGGATAAACTGCGCGTCGGCAAGGCTCGCGACCGCAAGTGCGGACTTCCACGAATTTCTTAAGATGTTGATTCCCATGGGGACATTATAATGCCGCTTGATCTCAAGCGCCGCTCTTGTCATGGCCGCGACCGTCTCCGGTTCGGTCGTCATGGGATAGTAGGGATAATCGCCGAGGTTTTCAACGATCACCGCGTCGATGCCGCACCTTACCAGCACGTCCGCATCGAACAGCGCATGATCCAGTACCTTCGTCATGCTGCCGCAGTAATTGGGCGAGCCCGGAAGCGGCGGCAGATGGATCATTCCGAGAATGGGTTTTGAAGTCCCGAAAACGCTTTTCAGCTCAGTTTTTTTCATATGTTCTTTCTCCTTTTTTTCATATGTTCTTTCTCCTTTGGCGATTATTCCTGCAGCAGGGCGCAGACCCGGTTCATAAGGTCCGCAAAATGTCCGCGACAGATCAGATAATGATTCCCGATCGGCTCCGTCAGAAACGTTCCGACGGGTTTGTCAAGTCGCACTCTCACCTGCGTTCTGCAGTAGTCCGGGAACGAAGGATTCTCCAGCAGTTCCCCATCGCTCACGAACCAGCGCTTTCCGTCCGCGGACAGTTTGAACATCGTAATGGGACAGGGATCAAATTCCCCGCGGATCCCGACGCTGGAATCCGACTCAAAATGGGTCGTCAGGCTGAACCGGTCCGGCATATTCAGCGGAAGGGTGCAGTGCGCAAAGATCATCTCGTTCTTTTCAATGTCCATGGCGCTCGGATTGCACATGAAGGCGGGACGTTCCGCAGCGAGGCTTAAAAGGATCATGGACAGCAGCGACGGCATGTCTCCTTCGCATCCCGCGTAGATCCCTTCCGCGCTCAGCACGGAAACCGCCGCGCAGCCTGCGCAATGCACCGAAAAGAGAAGATCAAAGCAGCGGATCGTAAACGCGTCCAGGCGATGCGCCTGACAGACGCGCCGTACCGCGCCGTATAGATCCAACGCTTTTTTCATCTCCTCGGCGTCATATCCTTTTGTGTTCAGCGCGAACGTATAGATGTTTTCCGGATATCCGCCTTTTTCATATTCCGCTTCCACTTCGCTGATGGGAATATCGGAAAACTTCATCCCAAGCCGTTCAAAGAAAGCGCGATCGGTGCCCTTTGAGATCAGCCAGTCGGAAGGAGCTCCGATCTGGCCGATATGAAGGTGGGAGAAACAATCAAGCACTTTGGAAAGATGCAGTTCTTCCTTCAGGGAAGCTCCGACACGGTCCGCGTCTCCGGACAAAATCCGGGCGGATGCATTGTGTTCCTTTATGAAAGTCACCATCTGCATGGAGGCTGAAAAAGCATTTCCTTTTCCTTCATTCAGGATCAGCCATCTTTTCACGTCCGGGGCTTGATCATACAGATTCTTCAAACCCTCCGCAGTCCCGCCGGTCACCGCAAAAACGACTGCCGTTCTTTCCTTTTCAATTCCGCTCTGATCAAAAACCGGTGTCAGCGTTTCTCCTGCCTTTGCCGAAACGCGCATCAGATAGGAAAGAGTATCGGCGCGGGCAGGGCGTCCTGCCTCCAGTTTGCTGTAGAGGAGATAAACGTTTGCCACAGATTTTTCCTCCTTTTCCCTCTTTTTACACAACAAATTATAATATGGATTTCTTTGGCCTATGTAACAAGATTTGTTTTGCAATTTGTGCGTCAGCACATATTCGTACCTGTTTTAATATAGGTAGAAAAGATAAAAAAGGGAGAAGCATGTATTCATATGAGCAACAAACCGTTCGTTTTGCTGCAGGCAGCTTTAACACCGTCGGAGATTATCGCAGAGAACAATCCGATCTGTATTTATATTGACGCGATCCGTGCGAGCGCGACCGTCGTATCCTTCTTTGACATGGGCGTAAAGCAGCTCCGTCTCTGTGAGGACGAAGAAAAGATTCTGGCGGAAGATGCCACGATCGATCGCGACAGATACCTGATCTGTGCGGAGGACGTACCGGGCGACCGTGCTCCCATGGCGGACTGCAGTCCATCCGTCATCGGGGTAAGAGCCATGAATATGCTTAAAGACCGGATGATCCTGTTCCACACGACAAACGGTACCCGTGGAATTCTGCAGCTCTATAACAAAGGAATTCATGACATCTATGTCGGAACGGTCCTGAATATGGACGCCGTCGTCAAGAGAGTTGTCAACAGAGCGATCAAGGAAGAGCGTCCAATCTGCATCGTGGATTCCGGACGGTATGACTGCCGGATCGCCACACTGGACGATGCATACTGCACAGCGAAGCTTGCAAACCGCATTATCGAGATGCTCAAGGAGAAGAACTGTCCGTACGAGCTGATGGATCCGGTCAAAATCTGTCTGCATCTTCTGAACGGTTTTGAGAACACGTTTGAAGCCTACAAGGCGTCTTCAACGGCGATCAAATGCGCTGCGCATATCAGCACGGAAGACGTTGCCATGTGCGCGTCGGAAAACATTTCCAGATTCGTGCCATACGTTTCCAGCATCGATCCATACGGCTGCGTCATCATCGATGCCGACATTGAAAAATAAGCAAACCAAAGGGCGATGGATCAAACTGTCGCCTCTCATTTTAAACAAAGAATCATGACAGGAGGAATTTAAGCATGAAAGAATCGATTCATAAGTATTTTCAGGTCGGAACCATCCAGTGGATGAGCTATCCGAAAAGCGCGCCCATGGACAGCCTGCTCGCAATCGCGCGCGACGATTATTTTGACGCGATCGAACTGAAAGGCTACGGCGCTGACAACGAAAAAGCAAAGGCGATCCTGGATCAGAGCCATCTGAAAGTCTGCTACGGCGCACAGCCGAGACTCCTCGGGCCGAAACTGAACCCGAATGCGATCGATGAAGCAGAGCGTCTGAAAGCGGAAGCCACCCTGTTGGAAGCATTGGATGAAGCGGAATATCTCGGCGCAAAGGGCATCGCGTTCCTGGCAGGCAAATGGGAGAAGGAAACCAAGGAGCAGGCGTACGCCCAGCTTCTGAAGACCACCCGCAGCGTATGCGATTACGCGAAGACCAAAGGAATGAATGTCGAGCTGGAAGTGTTCGATTACGACATGGACAAGGCCGCTCTGATCGGTCCCGCGCCGCTTGCCGCAAAGTTTGCAGCGGACATGCGGACGACTCACAGCAATTTCGGTCTGCTGGTCGACCTGTCTCATTTCCCCACTACCTATGAAACATCCCAGTTTGTGATCCGGACGCTCCGTCCGTACATCACGCATTTCCATTTCGGAAACGCCGTGGTTGAAAAGGGATTCGACGGATACGGCGACCTGCATCCGCGCTTCGGCTATCCGCACAGCGCGAACGATACGCCGGAACTTTTGGACTACCTGCGTGTCCTGAAGGAAGAAGGCTTCTTCAACGCGGAGAACCCCTACGTTCTTTCCATGGAAGTCACTCTGCGTCCGGGCGAGGACGAGCAGATTGTTCTGGCCAACACCAAGCGTGTATTGAACCGCGCATGGGCATTACTGGAAGATTAAAGGAGAAAGAATATGAAGATCGTTGTTCTGGACGGATATACCGAAAACCCCGGAGACCTCAGCTGGGATGGACTGGCCGCTCTCGGCGAGCTGACCGTATATGACCGCACTCCGCTCAAAGACACCGCGGAAATCATCCGCAGGATCGGAGATGCGGAAGTCGTTTTCACCAACAAAACGCCTCTGACCCGCGAGATTCTGGACGCCTGCCCTTCCGTAAAGTTCATCAGCGTTCTGGCGACCGGATATAACATCGTAGACACCGCTGCCGCCAAGGAAAAAGGCATTCCGGTCACCAACGTTCCGGCGTACGGAACGGCATCGGTCGGCCAGTTTGCCATCGCGCTTCTGCTGGAGATCTGCCATCACATCGCGCACCATGACAAGGCGGTGCATGAAGGACGCTGGGCTTCCTGCCCGGATTTCTGTTTCTGGGATTATCCTCTGATCGAGCTCGCCGGCAAAACAATCGGCATTATCGGCTTCGGAAGAATCGGACAGACGACAGGAAAGATCGCTTCCGCGCTTGGCATGAGAGTGTTGGCCTACGATACCTACCAGTCCGAAAGCGGGAAAGCGATCGGCACCTATACGGACCTCGATACGCTTCTGGCGGAATCGGATGTCATCGCGCTGCATTGCCCGCTGTTCCCGGCGACCGAGCGAATCATCAATAAAGATACCATCGCCAAGATGAAAGATGGCGTGATCCTTCTGAACAACTCCCGCGGACCGCTTGTCGACGAACAGGATCTTGCCGACGCGCTGAACTCCGGCAAAGTTGCGGCAGCAGGCCTCGACGTTGTTTCCTCGGAACCGATCAGCTCCGACAATCCTCTGCTGTCCGCCAAGAACTGCATCATCACTCCGCACATTTCATGGGCTCCGAAAGAAAGCCGTCAGCGTATCATGGACTGCGCAATCGATAACGTGAAAGCCTATCTGAACGGTTCTCCCATCAATGTGGTCAATCGGTAACCGCCTATGTTGAATCAAGCGGAAGCAGACCGTCTGAATCACCTTTGCAGACAGTTCCGGAAGGATCTGATCGAGGTTTTGCACGAACGCCAGACCGGACATCCCGGCGGTTCTCTTTCTGTGTGCGAAATCCTGACCGTCCTTCTGTTTGAAGAGATGCGGGTAGATCCCGACCATCCCGACCGGGTCGACCGTGACCGGCTGATCCTGAGCAAAGGGCATGCCGCTCCTATGCTGTACCGGGTTCTGGCGGAGCGTGGATTCTTCCCTGTTGAGGAATTCCATACATTAAGAAAACTCAACTCCCGGCTTCAGGGGCATCCCTTTCTTCTTGATACACCCGGCGTGGACATGACTTCCGGTCCTTTGGGGCTCGGGCTCTCTGTCGGACTCGGCGCTGCGATCGGACTCAAGAAGCAGGGACTCTCAAACAGAGTCTATGTCGTACTGGGTGACGGAGAACTGAATGAAGGAACAGTCTGGGAAGCAGTGATGTCAGCATCCAAGTTCCACCCGGAAAACCTTACGACAATCGTCGACTACAACGGCGTACAGCTGGACGGACCGACTTCCGTCATCATGCCGGAAGGTGATCTGAAAGCAAAGTTCGAAGCCTTTGGCTGGCAGGTTCTGACCTGTGACGGACACAATGTTGCCGATCTGTATGATTCCCTTCAGAAAGCGAAAACGATCACCGGCAAACCGGTTGTCATCATCGCAAAAACAGTCAAGGGAAAAGGCGTTTCCTTCATGGAAGGACAGAACGCCTGGCACGGAAAAGCAATCGATGACGCGCATTATGAAATTGCGATAAGCGAACTGGGAGGGACGGACTGATGGCAAAGACTTTACGTGAATACTACGGCGAAGCGCTGGTCCGTTACGGAAAGGAAAACGAAAAGATCATCGTGCTGGATGCGGATGTCAGCGGATCCACCCGGTCCGCCCTGTTCCGGGACGCATTCCCCGACAGGCATCTCAATGTCGGTATTGCCGAAGCAAACATGACCGGCATGGCGGCAGGCCTTGCTTCCGTCGGAATGATCCCCTTTGTGAATACATTCGCGGCGTTTGTTACCTCCTGCGGACTGCTTGCCGCACGGACCTTCGGTTCCTACTCCAAACTCCCGATCAAACTGGTCGGCACCTACAGCGGAATGTCGGATGCCTTTGACGGACCGAGTCACCATGCGCTGGACGATATTGCGATCATGCGGGCGCAGCCGAACTTTGAGGTGATCGTCCCCTGTGACGCCGCCTCCACCGACTGGGCAGTCCGTCACTGTGTGGAAACGGAAAAACCCATCTATCTCCGGATGTCCCGCGATGTCTTCCCGAACATTTATCCTCTGGATGAATCTTTTGAAATCGGAAAAGGAAAAGTCGTAAAGGAAGGTACGGACGTGACCGTATTCGCCTGCGGACTCATGGTCGGGCATGCCCTTACAGCCGCGGAACTGCTGGAAAAAGAAGGAATCTCTGTCCGCGTTGCGGATATGTTCTCCATCAAACCGATCGACCGGGATCTGATCTTTCGCTGCGCAGCCGAAACAAAAGCCATTGTGACCGCAGAAGAACATTCCGTGATCGGCGGTCTTTCAAGCGCTGTTAGCGAAGTGCTGGCCCAGGAAGGATTCCCCGTCCCGATGGAATTTGTCGGAATCAACGATACCCACGGAGAATGCGGTCCGTATAAGGAACTGCAGGCTAAATACGGGTTCGATGCCTCCGCAGTTGCAAACAAGATCCGCCGCGTACTGGATAAAAAGGAGAAAAACGGAAAATGAGGCTTTGCTATCAGGTCGCGACGCCGGACGTCGCGGTATCCCCTGCCGTGACCGCCTATCAGGGATCGATTGAAAAAAGCTTTTCTGATCTTGGCCGTCTTGGGTACGACGGAGTCGAACTTATGACGATCTCCCCGGATTTACTGGACTGGAAGTATGTGAAGCAGGCAGCAGAAGATAACGGTCTTTCCGTTGCCCTGGTCTGCACAGGCGAAGTCTATGCGCAAAAGAAGATTTCCTTTACCGATCCGGATGAGCATGTCAGAAGCGACGCGATCCGTGAAGTAAAACGGCTGATGGAATTTGCGGGATACTTAGGTGCAAAAGTCAATATCGGCCGTGTCCGCGGGCAGTACATGCACGGAATCGAACGGGAACGAACCTATGACTGGGCAGTTCAGGCGTTCCGCAGCATCGCCGCCTACGGTGATGAAGTCGGCGTTGATATCGCGGTTGAACCGGTATGCATCATGCAGACAAACTTCCTTAACACGGTAGCGGAATGCGCCAAAATGGTGGATGATGTCGGATGCAGAAGATTCCGCCTGATGATGGACGTCTTCCATATGAACATTGAAGAAAAGAACGTTGAGGAAACGATCCGGAAGTATGCGTCCTACAACATTCATGTCCATCTCGCAGACAATAACCGGCGATATCCCGGAAACTGCGGCACCGATTTCCATAAACTGCTGACGGTGTTCCATGAAGTCGGTTACAATGACGCATTCTGTACGGAAATCTTTCAGGAGCCTGATCAGGAAACCGCCGCTTCAGAATCCATCCGTCACTTAAGGCCTATTCTTGACCGAATCTACGGAAAACAATAAGAAACTATTTCCCAATCTGTCGAACCGACAGCAGGAAAATCGATTTACAAGCTGCCATATACTTTTTCCTTTTTCAACCGTGCAAGCAGAAGAAGGCAAGATTTTTGCATATGGCGGCTGAATAAAAAGCAACACTTCGTTCTGCTTTTTCCTCCCACATAAGAAGGCTGAGCCAAAACAGCCTTCTTATTCTTT
>JAEEGL012063355.1_pt1 | contig 31659 bp, 14 predicted proteins | sample 9134231 | NCBI WGS metagenome assembly JAEEGL01 (sample SAMN16246548, study PRJNA631951) | gut metagenome | biome: gut microbiome; feature: rumen; material: fiber-attached | host: Bos | place: Iran: Karaj | collected 2018-10 | reverse complement strand
TTGGGGATTGGGGATTGGGGATTGGGCCCAATCCCCAATCCCCAATCCCCAATTGAAATAAAAAAAATAAAAATTGTAATAAAATAAAAACATTATTAATAAATTTTATTATTATTATTATTATTAAATTTATTTAAAAAATAAAAAATAAAATAATTTATGAAAAAACACAATAGAAACGACAACAGAACAAAAACAGTAATATTCAAAACAACAGAAAATCAAAAAGAATCCTCCCCAAAAAACAAAATCCAATTCGAAGAACTAAAAAATTCCCCTTCATCAAAAAACTTCTCCCCAATGAGCAAACAACCCACAAAAATCGAATTTCAACCAAACACAGAAAATCCCACAATAAAACATTCCAAAACCTTCATTCGAAAATCAGCCAAAAAATCAATGACATCAAAAATTCGAAATTCCCTCGAAATTTTCGACGAAATCAAACCACCATTAACATCAAAATCCTCTTCCAACAACAACAAAAACATTCGCGTTTACATTCGTTTTCGTCCATTCAACGAACTCGAATCAGATTTACTATCAAACAACGTCGGATGGGCAACACCAATTTACAAAGAAAACAATTGCGTAACAATCGATACTCATAAATCAGAGCACGAAATCGGTCCAACATTCAAATTCGACAAAGTTTTCCCCAGTTCAACTGAGCAAAAAAAAGTTTACGAAACAATCGGAAAAGAAATTATTTCTGACGTTTTAGATGGCTACAACGGAACAATTTTCGCCTATGGTCAAAGTGGAAGTGGAAAAACATTTACAATGTACGGAAACAATGTCGAAAATGAAGAAACGAAAGGTTTAATTCCAAGAATAATTGAAAATATTTTCGATTTCGTTGAAAATAGTAATGAAAACATTAGTTTCGAAATAAAAATGAGTGTTATGCAAATTTATAAAGAAGTTATTTATGATTTATTAACAGGCACGAAAGATTTGAAAATAAAAGAAAATCCATCTCGCGGAATTTTTGTAGAAAATTTAAGTGAAGTTTATTTATCAAATCTCGAAGATTTTTTAAATTACAACGAAATTGCTCAAAACAATAGAAAAGTCGGCGAAACGAAATTAAATCAAACAAGCAGTCGTTCACATAGTATAATGATAATAGAAATAACTCAAACATTTAAAAAAGAAAATCTTATTAAAAAAGGAACATTAAATCTCGTTGATTTAGCTGGTAGTGAAAAAATTAGTAAAACAGGCGCAGTTGGTGAAACATTAGAAGAAGCGAAAAAAATTAATTTGAGTTTATCTGCTTTGGGAAATGTCATTCATGCTTTGACTTCAATCAACACTGAACATGTTCCTTACAGAGATTCGAAATTGACGAGAATTTTACAAGAAAGTCTTGGCGGAAATTACAAAACGAGTTTGATTGTTACTGCGAGTCCGCATTCGTATCATTTGGAAGAAACGATTAGTTCGTTGCAGTTTGCGCAGAGGGCGAAGACGATTAAAAATAAGGTGAAGATTAATATAAGGTATACGTATGAGGAATTGCAGGTTATGATTGAAAAGTTGAATAAAAAATTGGCGATTGCGAATGAAAAAATTAAAAAGTTGATGAATGGGGAAAAAGTTGTTGTTGATGAGTTTAATGAAGATGGTTGTGGGAAATGTGAGATTTTGAAGGAAGAGAAGAAAATTTTGGAAGGGAAAATTGAAAGTTTGTTGAAGGAAATTAAAGAAAAAGATGAAATTGAAATGAAAAAAAAATATGATGTTAATAATAATAATAATAATTTTAATGATGATGATAAAAAAGAGGATGAAAATAGAAATAAAAATAAAAGTTTTGAAAGTAGTTTTATTATGAGTAATGAAAGTAGAGAATTTAATAATAAAATAATTGAAATTTATAATGAATTAAAAGATAAAATTTGTGAATTAAAAATTGATAGTGAAAATTTATTAAAAACTAATGAAAATAATTTAATGAATATTAAAAAAATAAATTTAAATAATTTTTTTATTGAAAATAATAATAATAAATCAGAAATTTTTGAAAAATTTTCTTTATTAACAAAAGAAAGTTTAAAAAATTTAATAATAGATGAAATTAATTACAAAGAAATTTTTAATTCATATAAAACAAATTTTGATAATATTTTTATTAATAATAATAATAATAATTTAATAAATTTAAATGAATTTTTTTATAATTTTTTTGAATTTTATTTTACAACTCAAATTTTATCACAATATTTAAAAAAAATAATTTCTGATAATAATTCTTTATTTAATCAAAATAATATTTTAATTAATTTAGTTGAAGAAATTTTAAATTTAAATTTCGAAATGGCAAATAATAATAATTTTAGTTCAAATGCTTTTAATAATTTGTTAAAATGTAGTTTTATTAATGAAGAAAATAATTTAATTTCACCAAGAAATTTTATTAGTAATAATAATGTTTTTAATAGAATGAGTATTGCCGATTTGAATAAAAAAATTAAAGTTTTTAGTAAAAAGAATTTAAATGTTGTTGTTAAAACTCAAGGAGGAATTAAAAAGGTTAATTCTTTGTTTTCGAATTGTTCGAAACAAGATGGAAATAAAAATATTATTTTTGATAATAATAATAATGAAAATAATAATAATGAAAATAATAATAATAATGAAAATAATAATAATGAAAATAATAATAATAATAATGAAAGTAATAATAATAATGAAAATAATAATAATAATAATAATAATGAAAATAATAATATTAATAATATTGAAAATAATAATGATAATAATAATAATAATAAATATGAAAATAATAATATTAATAATAATATTATTAATAAAAAATTTAATTTTAAACAATTCAATCGTTCAAGCACAGTCAATGCAAATTATTTAAATTCTATTAAAAATGAATCAGAATTTGCTAAAATAGCAAGAGATTTTGGAAATAAATATCAAAATGATAATATAAAAATTATTGATAATACTAATCAAAAACAAAATAAAATTAATATGATTAGAACTCATTTAGTAAGAAATATTAAAGAAACTGAATTAATTAAAAAGAATTTAGATAATATGAAAAAAGATTTTGATAATGTTATTAATTATAATAAAAATTATTTTAATCAAATGATTTTAAATAAAAATAAAAATTTAAAAGAATTTAAAGAATCTTTTGAATTTAAAAATATTAATAATTTAAAAAATATTGAAAAAGAAAATAATTTTAAAATTAATAATGAAAATCAAAATGAAATGAATGAAAATAATGTAATTTTAATTGATAATAAAAATAATGATGAAATTGATAATGATCAAATTGAATTTATTAAAAATCAAATAACTTTTGGAAATAATTATAATAATAATTTAAATAATAATAATATTAATTATATTAATAATAATAGTAATACTAATAATGATATTACAAATAATAATTTAAATAATAATAATACTAATAATAATGTAAATAATAATAATATAAATAATAAAAATAATAATAATAATGATAATTCAAATAATATTTTAAATAATAATAATAAATATAATAATAATAATACTAATAATACTAATATAAATAATAATAATAATATAAATAATAACAATAATAATAACAATACTAATAATAATAATAATTTAATCCATCAATCAAAAAAGAAAAAAAGCATTTTAAAAACTCGTTCAAGTCTCCCAAACAATATTATAAAAGGTAAAACTCGAAATTTAGCGGAATTATTAGATATCGACAACAAATCTTTAAATAAAAGTATCAATAAAAAAATAAACAAACACAACACAATTTCATCAAATGATTATAAACCAATTATTTTTAATAATGATAAAAATAATAATAATAAATCTCGAAATTTTCGTACAAATTTAAAATCAAATACAAATAATTTAGATGAATCTGACATTTTAGAAATAAAAAATAATTTAAATAGCATGAATGAAATTGATGTAAAAAAAGAAAAAATTTATAAATTAAAAAAATTAATTAATAGTAAAATTGAAGAAAAAAATTCGTTTTTTAGTTCTTTTAATAATAATAGTGTTAGTAATAATAATAATAATAATAATTCGTATTTTAATAATAAAATTAATTTAAATAAAAGAAAAAAAACGCAACAATTTTCATATTCAATTAGTGAAAATTTATTAAAAAATAATTATAATAATTTTATAAAAAAAGAAAATAAACAAATTGAATATTTTAATTCAATTAGTAATGAAAATAATAATAATAAATCAAAAAATGAAACCCAAAATGAAAATAACAAAATTAAAAATAATAAAAATTTAAATGAAGAAAATAATAATAATAATAATAAAAAAATTGAAATTGAAGATGATGAAAAAAAATTTTTTAATAATAATTTTGATAGTAGTAATTTAATATTTAGTGAAAATACAAATTCAAATGGTGATAATAATAAAAATTTAGATAAAAAATTAAATGATGATAATAATAATAGTCTCATTATTGATTTAAATAAAGTTTATGAAATTAAAAATGAATATATAAATAATTATAATAATAGTAGTCATCATACAAAAGTTGTTTTGCCTACAAAATTAAAAGAAAAAAAAATTTCAACTGATGATGATAATAATAATAATAATAATAAAATTGATAATGAATTATTTAATTGTAATAATAATAATAATAAATCAGAAAAAAATAAAAATAATAATAATAAAAATAATAAAAAATTTTCATTTAAAGAAACAAAAATTAATAATATTCAATTAATCTCAAATAAAAGAAAAAAACAATCAACAAGTTTAATGAAAATAGAAAAATCAAACAATTTAAATTATTCAACAAATAAATCAGAAAGAATTTTAATAAATAATAACAAAAATAATTTAATTAACAATAATAATAAATCAACAAATAAAAAAAATATAAATAACATCAGCCTTTCAAATTCAGAAAATAATATTGAAAAAAATATAAAGAATTTTTTAAGCACTGGAATAGCAACAAGAAGATTTGATGGAATAAAAATTATAAATTTTATAAATGGTAATTTAAATTACAAATTTGAAATGGGATTAAATGCAAATTTAAGATTAGAAAATAATCCTTTGCAAACTATTCATATAAAAGAAAATAATGGTGATATTGAATCAATAGAAAGTATTACTATTACTGAAAGAAGTAATAATAAATAATTGATATTAATTTATTATGTTTATTGTATATTTTTTTATTTTTTTTTTAATATTTTTCAAGAATTCCAAAGAATGTAAAATATAAATATTTTAAAATAATTTAAGTAAATAATATTAATTTTATAATATTATTTTTTATTTGTTAAATGATAATTTTTATATAAAAATAAAAAAAAATTTTTCACTTTAAAAATTATTATTATTTTTTTATAATATTATAAAAGCATGATTATTAATTATTATTAAATTTTTTAATTAATGGCATCTAAAATAATTAATACAAACGAAAAGAAAAAAGAAATTGATGAAATTAAAAATAAATTGAAAAATTTCATTAAAAAAATAGATCAAAAAAATAAAATAACAGAAGAAGATTTTAATTTATATATAAAAATTAAAAAAGAAAATAAAATTTCACCTTTAATGTTGTATATTTTAGAAAAAGCTATAGAAAAATATAATAATAATTCTATTAATAATAACATAGAAAAAGTTGGATTTGGAAAATTTCCTGGAATTACAAGTAGTAGAGAAAAAAATAATAAAAAATATTTTGACTCAAAAGATGCATTTGTGTTATATGCCAGTTTTCCAGAAGAATTTATTGGAGAATTTTGGAAAAAACATCAATTGTTGGCAGATTTATTAGGAGTTAATCCTATTAAGGAAGTATTAAATTCAAAGCTTCAATTATCTAAAAATTCAAAAACTTCAATTTCAAATAAAACAGAAGAAGATAATAATCAACAATTTTATAAATTAAGTTTAGGGGCTAATTTTGAATTTAACTCCTTAAAATATTTATTATACGGTATTAAAGAATATGTTAATTTGCCAAGAATAGTTTTCTATCCTATAATTGATTATATAGAATATGAAGAAATTGATTCTATTATTTTTGTGAAAGAAATGAAAAATAATTTAGGAAAATATTATGAAAATTTCAAATCGATAAATTTAGAAAATCCTGACAACAGAAAAAATTTTGAGTTAAATAATAATGATTTAGTTTTTATTGAGGCTTCTTTCGACATTGAAGATAAAAAAAAAAAAATACATGATTTTTTTGTTAAAATTTTATCGTTTATTTTTTTGCTTGAAAATATTAAATTAATTGATAATATAAATAATTATAAAATTAGACCTATTATTTTATATAATAATAATTACAACATTAAAAATGATACTATTGATAAAATTAAAAAATCAATTAATTCAATAAAAATAACTATTAAAAAATTAAATAATACAAAATTCGAAGAAATTTATGAAAATGTTCAAATAATTTATTGTTGGCCTACAATGCCATTGCTTAATAATATTATTACTCAAAGGGATTTAAATAAAAAAATTGAAAAGGCAAATATAGAAATCAACAATTTAAAAGAAAAAATTAATAATTTAGAAAACAAAATCTATCCTAAAAATAAAATTAATAGTAATTTCAAAATAATAATAATAATAATAATTATAGGATTCATAATGATTATAAAGGGAAATATTACTATAAAAATTTAAATTAATAATATAAGCAAATGAAATTATAATAATAATAATGATATTATTATTTTTAAATGATTATTATTAATATAATATTATTTTAAGATATAATATATTAATTAATATATAAAATAATTATCAAATTTTTTTCATCAGAATTTTTATTATGTATTAATATGTTTATCATCAATTTTTTAATACATAAAAATTAAAAATCTTTTTGTAAAAATAATTATTTTATTTAATTTGATTATTATTATTTTGAATAAAATATTTTGCATTATTTTTATAATATTTACTTGTATTTATATTTTTATAGAACAACAAATAAATAAATGAAATTAATTTAAAAAAATTTTTAAATTTAAAAGTGAAGATAATAAAAATTATAAATAATAATAAAAAAATGACAAATTAATAATATTATTAATTTAATATAAAAATAATAATATTATTAATAAAGTAATTTTTTAATTAATTTATATTTATTTTTCATTTAAAATAATAATTTTATTTATTATTATTAAAAATTATTTTTCATATTTAAAATCTTTTAAAAAATCAATAGCTTTTTTAATATTATTATTTTTTTTATTAATTAAATACTCACAATCTAAAATAACTTTAATAATTTCAATTTTATCTTTTCTAACAGCTTTAATTTTTCTTTCACTAATTTTTCCTTTTGCACAATTATCAACGAAATTAATTAAATCAGCACAAATTCCATTCAAAGTGATTTTAAATTTTTCATAATTTTCAACATCATCAAAATCGATTTTATTTTTAAATTTTTCTTTATAAATTTCCAAAGAATTTTTTACATGTTCAAAAATATTATCATCTTCTTTAAATAATTTATTTTCTTCAAACGCATTTAAATAATCATTTAAAATTTGAATGCTATTTTGTTCTTTGAGACATTTTATTAATTTAATAACAATATTTTTTTCATTTAAATCGAAAGTTTTATAAATATGAATTAACATATTATTAATTTCATTAGAATCGAAAATTTTTTCAATTAAATAATCAATTTCAAAAATTGTTTCTTTAACTTTTTCACATAAAATAATAAACATAAATTTCGGAATTTGATTTGATAATAATAAATCAAGTTCATTATTAATATTTTCTATTCTATCGATGTAATAATCATCATTAATGTAATTTTGAAGATCTTCTTTGAAAATTAAATATTTTTCATTGTTTTGTAAAATTGAATAAAATTCTAAAAATTTTATTATAATTTTTCGTTCTTTTTCATTAAATTCATTAACAAATTTAAATATAATTTGATTTTCTGTGTTTGAAATATTTTTTATAAAATTATAAACATTTTTTTCATAAAAACTAATTAAATAAACAAAATCTTCACATAATTTTTTTTTATAAATTTCATTATTTTTCATACGATTCGCAATTGAAATGTAATCATCTAATAAATCATTCATTAAAATAAAAAGAATATTATCATAATAAAAAGTGTTTTTATCAGAAATTTTTAATTTACATAAAATAATTTGAACGATAATAATTTTTTCATATAATTGAAAATCTTTAAAATTATTATAAATATAATTATTATTAGGATCATAATTATAATCTAAAATTGATTTAATGTAATTAATTTTAGCGTTATTTAAACAATTTTTTTCAATAAAATTTAATTGTTTTCTATAAAAATATTTTAAATCAATTCCATTTTTAGGTAAATTTTTAATGTTTTCATCAGTTTCAGCTAAAACGCAATATTTTAAATCATTTTTAATTTCATCTTCTAAATCTTTATTAATTTCTTTTAATTTATCAACATTTTTATTATTATTTTCTAGAATTTTTATTATTAAATCTCGTTCGAATTTTTCAAATAAAGTTTTAAAATCTAATAAATTTTCATCACTTTCATTAAAAATATTAATAAATTCATTAATTAAAGGATGATTATTTTGAATATCATTCATAATTTCATTAAAATCGTTTGAATTTAACATTTGTTCGAAAGATAAACAATTTGGTAATGAATATTTTTTATTTAACAAAAGAATTTTTTCAATTTTTTCTATGATTTTTTTTTCATTTTCATCAAATGTGCTTAAAAAATTAATATTTTTATTAAAATTCGCATATGCAAACAAAGGATAATTCACATGTTTTAAATCATCGTAAATTGATTCAATAAAAATTTTATTTTCTTTTGGATTGTTTGAATTTAATATTAAATTTTCAATGAAATTTATTTTTTCTTGTAAAAAAACGCATGATAAACTTTTTATATAAATATTATTATCATTTACTAAATAATAATCATTACAAAAATTAAGATACATTAAAATTAATTTTTGTTGAGAATGATTAAATTTTTTAATAAAAAAATCAATACAATCGTTTTTATTTTCTTGCCAATTTTTATTTAAATTTTGAACGAAATTAAATTCATTTTGAAAATCATTTTGAAATTTATTAAATAAAACATTAGCATCATTTTTTAATTGATTATCAAAATTTTTATCATTTTTTAATTTAAAATACAAATGAATAAAAAAAAATAATTCTTCAGTTAAAAATTCAAATTTCATGTTTGGAATTAAAAATTCATTTTCAAAAATTTTCGCTGTATTTTCAAGATTTTTATTATTATTAATAATTAAACTAATCATTTGATTTTGCCATTTGAAAGTTAAATATTTAATACAATCGAAATTATAGCGCGGAATTTTCATTGCAAATTGATAATATTTTAATAAAATTGGATCAACAACATTTTCATTTTTAGTTCCATTTAATTTAATTTCATTGACCATTTCTTCAATGCTGAATGATTTAATTAAGAAAATTATCATTTTTTGAATAGAATTTTTTTCATTTTCATTTTCTTCAAACATTTCAAATAATTTTGAAGCAGCGATTATTAAATTTTGATCATCTTTTGAATAACTTTTAAATTCTGTAATAATATTTTCTTTAATTTCTTCGTTTGATTCTGGAAATTTTTCTGATAAATTTATTATTTTTTTAATAAACGAAACTAAATTTGAATAAAGTTCATTTAATTGTAAATTAATAATATTAAATTTTTGATTGAATTTCATTTTAATTTCTTTGTTATTAAAATTAAATTGATTTTGAATATTTTTTATTTTTTCTGCTAAATTATTAATAATATTAATAAAAATTTTTTTGAAAAAAATTGTTTTTATTTTATTTTCTTTACTTAATAAATATTTTATACATTCAATATTAAAATATAAATTTTCTTCTTCTTCAAAATTTGTGTTTATTATTTTTGGAATTTGTAAAAAAATTTTATTTAAAAAACTTTCCATTTCGCGAAATTCTTGCGAAGTTTTTTCAGTGTTTTTTAATAAAGGAATAAAACATGTTAAAATAAAATCATAAAAATCAATTTCAGTTAAATAATTAAAATTATTATTATAAACTTTTTCAATATTATTAAATAAATTTTCTAATTCATTTTCTTTTCCAACTTTGAATTTTATTTTAATCATTAAATATAAAATTTCTCTTACAAATTGATAATTATTTAATAAATAATAATAAATTTCTGATTCATTTTCACATTCTTTTATTTTTTCTAAATGATTTTCTGAATAATTTTTATAAATTTCTTCTGCTTCAGAAATGTTTGTTTCTTCGAGATTTTTATTAAATTCTTCTAAAATATTTGAAACTGTGTCGAAAGTTGAATAAGTGTGTTTTGGACTTTTATTAAAATTTTCCAATGAATTTTTCCATGAATTTATTTTTGGTTTTTTTAGTGTTTTTATGTCTAAATCAAAAAATTTCCAAACAATTTCTTTTTCTTCTTCTGAAAGATAAAATAATTTCGTGAAAAAAATTCTTTGAATGTTTTCTTCTTTTAAAGGAAGATTTTCTAAACCATCTATAAAACGTAAAAATTCTTGGTTTTTAAATGTGTTTGTTTTGAATTTTGAATAGTTGTATAATTCTTCTTCTGATAAATTTGATTTTTCTTCTAAAAGATTTTTGAATTGTTCTATGTCGTTTGTGATGTTTTGTAAATTTTCTTTTTCAGTTACATTTTTTCTTCTTGAAGTGACTCTTTCTAAATCTTCTTGAGAAATATTTAATCTTTGAATAATAGCTTGATCATTAGGAACTAAAACAAATTTTTCTAAACCTGATAAATCTTCATAATTTAAAGGTTTATTATTTATTTGAGCCTCAAAATATTTTTCACAAAAATCTATTAAATCTTTTGGTTTATATCTTTCAACTTCAGTTTTAAAATCTTTTAATTCATCATATTTTGGAAAATCTTCATATTTATTTTCTTCTTTTATGTTTGACATATTTTATTTTATTAAATAAGTTATAAATATTTTATTATAAAATTAATAATAATTATTTTATTATAATATTATAAAATTATTATTATTATTAATAGAAAAAAAAATATTATTAAATTATTATTTTATTGAATAATTAATTTTTACATATAAATTTTCATAATTATTTTTATCTGAAAATTTATCAAGTTCATTTACATTAAAATAAATAGAAACATTATTTTTATCAAATAAACTTAAATTTTTTTCGCTTCTTATTTTATTAATTTTTTCTATTATTAAATTTAAATCACTTTTATGTGAAATAAAACTATTTTTAAAATTTTTATCATAAAAATCATCATTTTCATTTTTTGAATTATTACTATTTGTTTCATTAAAAATTAAAAATCCATTTTGTAATTTTTTTTTATTACTATTTAATTCAATATTACTATTATCTTCAAAAATAATATTATTATTATCATTTTCATTATTCATTAAAAATTTTTCAAAAATTTCTAATGTTGAATACCATAAATTCAAACAAATAAAAAATTTTAATCCTTTAATAAAAGAAATTTTCAAATCAGAATTTATATTATAAAAATTATTATTTTTACGTTTATTTTTTTGAGATTTATACATAAAAAAAATTTCATCATTTTCATTTTTTTTAAAACTATTATAAAAATTATTTTTATTCAAAATTTCATTATTAAATTTCTCAATTTTTATTCCCAAAATTGTTTGAGTTTTCAACGGTCCAACTTTAATATAATTCAACTTAAAAAAATTCGGACTTGTATAATATCTTTTATCTTTACTTAAATTAATAAGTAAATTATTATAATCAGGTAAAATATTATTAATATAAACATGTTCTTTAATAATTTTAGGAATTAAATAAAAAAATGGTTTATAATAATTAGTATTTAAAAACGCCTCAAAATATTTAATATATCTAATTTGACTTGGAATTGTAACCCCTTTTTTATCATAAGTTCTCATTTTATCATAATATTCCAAAGCAAAATCAGAATTTTCACATAACCCCGAAAAAATTAAATAACAACAAATCATTAATCCCGTTCTACCTTTTCCTGCTTTGCAATGAATAGCAGCAATACCATCCAAACTTTCTATTAAAAATATCATAACATCTAAACAAAATTCTAATAATAATTTTACCGGACAGGGATTATGATCTAAAGAAGGAAAAAGGGCTACTTTAAAATTAGGGAAATAATTTTTAGGATATATTCTATCTTTTTCTAGACAGAGATTATATATTTTTACATTGTTGTTGTGATATATCTTAAAATAATTAGATATATCTTTTAAGGAGTTTCTATATATTGTTTCACAGTTTGTGCTTGGAAATCCCATTGCTATTATTCTATCTGTTATATATGTCATATCTAAATCGTAGTTTTTGTTTTGAAATCTAATTTTGTTTTTACTTACTTTTCGTTTTAAACATGAAGCTTTAAATGAATTTTTTGGAGGTTGAAAAGGAGATTTTTTTAAATTGTCTTTAAATTCGGAATAATTTATTATTTTTTGAGAGGAATTTTTTTTAATATAAAACATTTTTGAATTTGATTTTTCTTCAATGTTTATTTTAATGTTATTTATTTCATAATCAAAATTGTATTTCATTTGATTTGATAAATTAGATAAATTTAAAAATTCATTATTGTTATTATTAATGTTATTTTCATTAATTTCGCTGTTGATTGGTTGAGTAATAATTTTTTCTTTTTCTATGTTTGAATCCATTGAACTTGAAAGAGAAGTTTTAAATTTATTTTTCATTAAAGAATTTTTTGTATGATAAGATTCATTATTATTTATGATATAATTATCATTATTATTAATATCATTATTAATATTATTTATATTATTTAATTTATTTTTATTATTGTTATTATTATTTTTAATATTTTCAAATTTTATTTCATTTTCATTAAATTTTTCTTTTTTTTCATGCATTATTTTAATTAATTATTCTAAATTAAAAAAACAATAAAACAATAAATTTCTTAAAGAAAAAAAATAATTAAAATTAAATATATTTTATCTATAAATGATTATAATTATATAATTATATATAAATAGTTTAAATAAAATATAATTTAATCATTCTTAACTATTTAAATATGTCAAATAAAATAATCTATCTTTTATATGTAAAAACAAAAAAAGAACTTAATAAAATGATGACTATTGATTTAGAAAATGAAGAAAATTTATTTAATGTTGAAGATTTTAAAGATACATTTGAAGAAACAATGGATTCATTATTAAAAAATGAAAAATATAAAATAGCTCAAAATAAAAGAAATTTTATTAAATTGCTTCATTTAAAAGAAAAAAATAAAAAAGAAAATTATTTTACTGAAATTAAAAATGAAGAAGATTTTTCAAAAAATGTACTACAAAGTAGTGAAATGATATTTTTTATAATTTTATACAATGCAGAAAGAGAAATTAAAGAAGAAGAAAGAAAAAAAAAAGAAGAAGAAGAAAGAAAAAAAAAAGAAGAAGAAGAAAGAAAAAAAAAAGAAGAAGAAGAAAGAAAAAAAGAAGAAAAAAATAATAATAATAACAATAATAATAACAATAATCAAAATGAAAATATCATTAAACATAGTAATACTAATATAGAAATAAATAATTTTCGAAAAGGAAATTTAGAAAAAAAAATAGATGATATTTATAAATTAAATGGAATGATTTATAAACAAGAATTAGAAAATAAAAAAATGTTAGAAAATCTTTTAAATATTTTAAGTAATAATAATAATAATAATTTAAATAGTAATAATAATGGAATTAATTTATCAGTAGAAAATCTTATGATTAGTAATAATAATATTAATAATAATAATAATAATAGTAATTCAAATTTACCTAATTATGATTTAGAATATGAAGATTCAGATAAAATAATTTATTTAAAAGATTTAATTGAAAAAAAATGTATTATTGATTTAACATTAAAAAATAAATCAGTTTTAATTCCAAAAAATTGTTGCATTTCATATTATAAAGAAAAATATAATAATAAAGAAAATGGAATTACTTTTGATGATTATTTATTAAATGAAATTCAAGCAAATGAAAGTTTTGAAATTAAATTAAAATTAAAATTAAATAGAGATATTTATAAAATAAAAAATGAATTAGATTTATTTTATATTTTTAAAGATAATAATAAAAATATTATTAATAAAAATTCATATGGTAAAATAAAATTAAAAATTAATAATTATCCATTTGTTTATAAAGATGCTGAAAAAGAAATTAAAGAAATTTTTCCAGAAAAAAAATCGGAAGACATTCAAAATTCATTAATAAAATTTGATGGAAATCAAGAAGCAGCACTTAATTATTTTTTTAATAATAATAATAAATAAAATATAATTATAATATTATTATTTAAATTTATTTATTTCATTTATAAAATATTCCATTTCATTATTTAATTTATCATTATTATTATTGGGATTTACTTCTTTTAATAAATTTAAATTAATATTTAAATATTTTAATATTGTTTCTTTATCTTTTTCTTTTTCATTTAAATTATATTCATGAAAAATATTAATATTATCTTTTAAAATTTTTTGTTTTTCAGTAAATTTTTTATAAAAATTTTCAATTCTTTCTATTAAATCTTTAAATTCATTAAAATCTTTATCAAAATTTTTTTGATTTTCTTTTAATGAATTTTCTTTTTCAGAAATTATTAAATAATTATTACCATATTTTTCAATTAAATTAATATAAGAATTTAATTTTTGAATTTCATTATTAATTGAAATTGTTTGTTTTATTTTTTGATCTAAATCAATTCTTAATTTTTCACATTCAATCATTAAATTTTCTTGATTTTCATATAATTTATTTATTTGATTATTAGTAAATTCTTTTAAATTATTTATTGTATTTTCTGATTTATCTGAATCATTTTTTAATTTATTAATTTCTTCTTTTAAATTATCAATTTTTTGTTTAATTTCAGAATTTTCTATTTTATTTTTTTCAAATAATATTTTTTCTTTTAAATATAAAAAATTATTTATTGTAATTTCTATTTTTAAATTTTGTTCTTTAAAAATATTTTCAATTTTTAATTCCAATTTTTTAATTTCATCATTAGAATTTTCTTCAATTTTATTTCTATTATTAAATATTTTTTCATAAATATTTTTAAATTGTTCATTACAATGTTTATTAATATAACCATTTAATTTTTCTAATTCTCTAAAATAAATCGTTTTAAAATTATTTTTATTATCAATTTCTTCTTTAATATCTTTAATTTCAGAATAATTATCATTAGCCATATTAACAATATTATCATTATAAAAATTAATATTTTTATCTTCTTCAGGAGGATTAATATTAATTTTAAACATTTATTTATTTATAAATAATAAAAAAAAAATAATAAAAATAATAATTTATATTTTTAAGGATTAATTTTTTCTCTATAAATTTCAGTATAAAGAACACCATTTTTAATATTAATATTTTCAATAATTTTATATTTTTTATCTTTAGATAATTTTTCTTTTTTTAAACTTTTTTTTCCACCTAATTTACATTCAAAATATTTAATACCTTCTTCAATTTCATTTTCTTCTCCTTCATTATCGCTTTGTTCATCATCATCAATGGGCTTTTCATTTAAACTATAGAAATTTCTAGCAAACATAATACAAGAAACATCAGAATAAATTTCATGATTATTTTTATGACAAAATCCAATTATTTTAAAATGATTATTTAATAATGTTAATCTATTTGATCTATTCACATCACCATCATCAACTAATAATAAAATTACTAACATTTCAGGATTATTTGTACCAAAATCTATGCATTGAGCAAATGGGCCATAAATTTCGCCGAATTTTGATATGTTTTCATCTATTTTTAAATTGTCAACATCGGTTAAATTTGTGTATTCTAATAAATTTTTACATCCTTCACTACATGAATATGATAGTCCTTCGTTTAATGTTAATGTGTTTAATGAATCTAAATTATCTAAAAACATTGCACATTCTTCAAATGCTGAATAACCTTCTTTTGTTTTTATTGGGGTTGAATTTGGAATTTTAAGAAGTTCTTTTTCGAAATAATTTTCATATGAACGAATTTTAGTGCTGTATTTTTGAGGATTTTTTCGACATAAATTTAATTCATTTACAAAACGAGTTTTAAATTCATCATCTGAAATTTTTTCGATGTTATTTAAATTATTATTATTATTATTATTATTATTATTAATTGAATTATTAGACATAAAAAATATTTAATTTAAAATTAAATAAAATATTAAAATATAAATAAAATAATTAATTTGTTATATATTAATAATTATATATATTTTCAATTTAATTTAATGAATACACATATATATTTATATAAAATGTATATATACAAAATTATAATAAGATTTAATATTATCAAAATTAATTATTATTTTATTTTAAAATCATTTACTTTTTCCATCATTTCTTTAAATTCTTCAAAATCAATTTGATAATCACCATCTTTATCAACTTCACCAACCAAATCTTTCCAATCAATTTGATTATTTAAATTCAAATTAAGAGTTTCTTTTAATTCATCTATTGTTATATAACCATTTCCATCTATATCAAATAAATTAAAAGCTTTTCTTAACATATCTTCATTTAATAGTTTTTCTTTCTGTAAATTTACTGTTAAAAATTCAGAAAAATTTATTGAGCCATCATTATTAAAATCTATTTCTCTAAATATGTCTATTGCCCTTTGTTTAGCCTCTTCTGGAGGGTATATGCTTTGTAAACACAAAATTAATTCATCTAAAGAAATTTCACCATCTTTATTAACATCGATTTTATCAAATTCTTTTTTTAATTTTTTTATTTCTTCATTCATAGAAATTTGATTAGCCAAAAAAGATAAAGTCGCTTTTTGTAAAGAAACACTCGAAGAAAATTTAATTAAATTATCAATAATAGCTTTATTTAAAATGTTATCATTTTCTTCACTATTTAACATTTTCATTAACCATTCATTTTTTAATGCTTCTTCAGCTGAAATTCTTTTAAATGGGTTAATTTCAAGTAATAAATCTAAAAAATCAATTGCGCTTTTACTAATATTGCAAAATTCATTTTCTGGATATTCAACTTTACAATTTAATATCTTATATTTTATAGATTCTTCATCATTTCCTAAAAAAGGAGGATGACCACATAACATAGTATATAATATTATCCCACAAGACCATATATCTGCTTTTTCATTATAATTACAATTAAATACTTCAGGAGCTATATAATAAATAGTTCCTAATTCTTCATGTAAATTCATTTTATTTTTTATTGAAACGCTCGTACCGAAATCAATTAATTTTATAAATATATCATTTTTATTTTTTTTCTCTTTCAATGGAATGAAAACAATATTTTCTGGTTTAATGTCTCTATGAACTATATTTTTTTTATGTAAATGATTTATTGCACTTAATAATTGATTGAAAATTGTTGCGGCCATTTTTTCTGAAAAATTTTTTACTTTTTGAATATAATCAAATAAATCACCTCCACTACAATATTCTTCTACCATATAATAATAATTATTATCATAATAACAATCAAATAATTTAATTATGTTTGGATGATCAACAGTTTTTAATATAGCAATTTCATTTGAAAAAGAATTCGAATCTATGTGTTTTCTTTCAATTGCTTTGACTGCTCTTAAAAAATTTGTTGATTTTTGAGTTACTTTATAAACACAGCCATAAGCTCCTTCACCTAATTTTTCTTTTATTTCATATTCATCAAATAAACTTTTAGTTTTCATTATTATAAAATTACTTTTATCTATTCTTAATGAAACTGATTTTTTTAATTTTCCAGAATTGTTATTATATGACACTAATTTTTCATTGTATTGTATTTTTAAATTTGATTCTTGAGATAATGTGTTTAAGTTATTTATATTTGCAGTTGAGTGTTTATTTATGTTTGGTGAAATTGTATTTGGATCTACGAAAATTGAATTGTAATTTTTATCTCTATCGTCTTTGCAATAAAAACAATGGTCTAATCCCATATTTTTTCCTTTGTCTATTAATATTTATATTTTTTATAATATTTAAATTAAATTAATTTTTATTTATATTATTTATCTTTAATTTTATTTAGTTTAGTTATATATTACAAATAATAAACAAAATTTATATTATTATTTTTATTTTTAAAATAAATAAATTAATTTTTTTTTTGTGATAAATTAAAATTAATATTATAAAATAAAATTAAAAAAGAATAATAATTATAAATAATAATTAAATAATTATTATTTTATTTAAAAAAATTTTTATTAAATTTAAACTTATTCATTAATATCGTTTTTTTAAAGATTAAAAAATTAATAATAAAATATATATAAAATTAAATTTTTAAAATCCAAACTTATCTTTATTTTGAACTTGGATTTGAATTTGCATTAAGAGTAATTAAAGTAAATATAATTGCAAAAACCTCTAAAAATGCCATTGCAACAAGAACATTTCCTAAATTTACGAATCTTGAACCTAAACCATCATGTATATTTTTTAATAAAACTTTCAAACCTTCTCCCATAAACTTACAATTAATCATTCCCCATAATTGCCCGTCTTCTCCTACATTCTCATTTAATTTATCTGTAATAGCACTAATGATTTTTAATGATGTATCAATGGCTTTATTTAAATTTATATAAATTCCATCCATACTATTCATAAAATTTGTTTCTTTGTCTTTTAAAGATGACATATCTGTAGTAAAAAAATTTGTTATTACTTTTAATCTATCTCCTAAATCTGTTGCTTTATTTTGTGTTGTAGCAGAACACACACTTCCATATCTACTATTATAATTAATATCATTTATATCATAAATATTAATAAATGTATTTGCTGTAGCAGTAGGTGGGTAAGTTTGACCTTCTTCAACAACTTGAAAACCATTTGTATTCTCTGTATCATATCCCCAAAATTCTTTATAATTAGTACATTTTGCTAATTCAACGTTAAGTTGGTCCAATTCAGTATTAACTAAATATGGGTTTTCTTGATTATTATTTATATAAAAATCATTTTTATAATATTGTTCCATAAGAGTATTATATTCTGTTGGATAAATCGATTTGGTTTGTCCACTATAATCTTTTTGTAAATTTTCAAGAGATTCTTTTAGATTATTTAAATCCTCAATTGATGATGCTTTATTTTGTAAATCTAATTCAGTTGCTAAATCACCATCTTTATGAAGACATCTTATTAGATAATCTGCTTTATCAATTTTTCCTATTATTTCAGGCTCGTTAGCACTCAAGTTATCCTCACTTATAATAAAGTTCATTACTGAAACTAAATCAATTCCAATTTTTCCAAGTAAACCAATTATACCACCTAATAAAAATGAAGCAAATGTTGTTAAGGCAACAATATTCCATAAAATATGAATAACAATTCTAAAAAGTTTTCCTGCACAATTCATCAATTTGAATAATATTATTAAAGCACAAACACTTGCACAAAAAACACATATAACAGAACCAGCAATTTTTAAACTATTTTTTCCAATATCATTTATACTACTTTGAATATCATACCATGGATCTGTTAAATCTGATTGAATATTTTTAAATGATTTTGATATATCATTAACTGCACTAAGAGAATCAGTGATAGCATCAAAAGCATCACTTTTTCCACAACCAGTATTATCATTACTTTTACATCCTGTAACATCATCAAAAGTTTTTGCCATATTTTTTAAAACTTCTTCACTAGCTCCTTTTACACCATTATATTCACCCGTAAAATTAACTAAGTAATTATTCCATTTAGATATACAAGTTGGTACAACAGTTTTTTGAGGAAAATTTGAGCTTGAAGGTAAATTAATCTGGTAAAAACTTTTACTACTATCTACATTTATATTTCCCAACGAATCAAGATTATTTTGAGAACCTTCTATGTTAGTATTATAATTATCAATTGAATTATAAAATGTTGCTTGATTTTCTTTAATAGTTTTATCAATACCATTTTTTATAGAATTTAAAACATCTTTTAATCCATTAATTCCTTTCCAATAAGGAATAGTCTCTCTTTTTTGTCCATTAATGATATCATCAACAAAATTGAGTAAAGAACAGGAAGTATTATTTAAGCCTGTTAAAGCTTTATTAGCACTAGCTGCAGTATAAATACCTAAAATTGCAACAACACCATAACAAGCAGCACATAAAACAAAAGTAACAAAACTTGCTATTTTATTTTGACAACATTTAGTAAAGCAGCAACAACCACAACAAGCACATACACAACAAACTATCCAACCAATTATAGTTAAAAGTCCAAAAATTATAAATACAAGCCATTTAGCACATTTTTTAATATATTCTTTAATATCGTCAGTGTTTTGGTCTTTGATGAGATTAATTAAGGTTTGAGAATCTTCTGCATCATCTGTTTCAAATTCTGTTTCATATTCTCCTTCATTATAATAGTAATTTAATAATTTTTCATCTGCACTTTCGCAAAGTTCTCTTATTTGTTCAGCAGTTGTTTTACCAGTATAATCCTCAGAAGGTTCATCATCAGATTGCAATTTTCTAAAATTGTGAATCCAATTCATACTATTTTTAACTTTATGGACTGAATAGAAACTAAATAATGAAAAAGATAAGGTAGCTAATAAAATAACACTAATTTTACTTTTCATATTTTTTATATATTTATTAATTTATTGGTATTTATAATAAAAAAATATAATATAAGACTAAAATTTTTATTTTATTTTTTTGGATATTTAATAAATAAAATAATAATAATTTTATTTCATATTATGAAAAAAAGCAAATATTTTATTATTTTGATATTTTTTATATATTTTATTCATGATTTTATATTAATTTATAATAATTAAATATTTTATATTTTCAAAAATAATTATTAAAATTTTTAATTAATTAATTTAAAAAGACGTTTTTATTTTATATGTTAATATTTATTTTATTTATATAATTTACCTTTTATTTATTAATAATTTTAATTTATTTATTTATTATTATTGATTTTAATTTTATATATTTCAAATTTTCATTTATTAAATTAGGTATGCTTTTATTTTTATTTATTTATTTATTGCTTTTTATTTTTTTCTTATATTTATTCTTTATATTTTAATTAAATGAATTTTTCTAATGTTTCTTTTATTTTTGTATTTATTTATATATTTATTACTATTATGTTAAAAAATATTTATATTAATAATTATTTATATAAATAAATAATATTAAAAATTTATTAATTTAAAATTGTTTTATAATTTTTATCATCACTAAAACATCTTTTATGAAATTTAAATTTTTTAAATTTATTTTTTAAATAATTTGAAATATTATTATTTTTTTCACTAATATTTTCAATATAATTATCAAATGCAATTAAATTAATATTTAAAACTGAATTATATTGTTGATTATTATTTCTTTCAGTTAAATTATTTTTATTATCTAATAATTTATCAATAATTTTATTATAAATTTTGAGATTTTTAAATAAATTTTTATTTACTGATTCTTTATTATTAAAATTAAATTTTAATTTATTATTTCTTTCTGTTATTACATTTTTTAATGTTATAGGAATTTTTTCTATTTTTAATTTTGGAATTTTTAATTTTAATTTTAAATCATTAAATAAATTATTATTATTTTTAATATTATTTTTTGATGAAATTTTTTTTGGTTCTGAAAAAACTTTTTTTTCTAAAAGTAATTTACTTTTATTATAATCATCTTCAGTTAAAAATAAAATTGATTTTCTTTTATTTTTCTTTTCTTTTTTTATTAATTCTTTAATATTTAATTGAAATGTAGATGAAAATGATTTTAAAAAAATTTTATTATTATTATTAAAATTTCTATTATTAAAATTTAAATTTAATTTATTTTTATTTATTATAAAATTTTCAAAATGTTTTATTGAATCATTAATTATTGTATTTAATCTTAATGCCATTACTTTTTTTCTATTATTTAATACATCAGAAAAATTATTTCTTAAAACTTTTTCTTTTAAAACCTTTTCAAATAAATCTAATTGAATTGAAAAAAACTCACAATATTTACTATTACATTTTGCAGTAGCAAAAAAAGTTTTTTTATCACTTAATAAATAATCATCTAAACCTAAAACTTCTTTATTATTAATAATAAAAATTTGAAAAGTTTTTAAATTTTCATAAAAATTTTGAATTTTATAATTACTTTCAATAAGATTATTTAATTCAAAATTATTTGTATTTAAATCAGGAGCTAAAGTATTAACAATATTATTTAAATATTTTAAATTCGCATATAAATCAATTTTAATTTCTCCTTTTTTAATAAAAAAAATTTCATCTCTAATTTGATTTTGTTTAAATAAACATTCGCCTCTAAAAATAGTTTTATGTTGAAATAAATTAAAATAATAAATTTCAAAATTATCTTGACTATAACCTTTAAAAATTTTAGTAGATAAAATCGTTTCAATATTTTTTCTTCTTATTTTTTCAATACTATCTTTAATACATGTTTTATATATATCTCTTTTAATTGCTCCTAAATAAGTGTTTTTATTACAAATAATTGTTGCAGTTCTTTTTTTTGAATTATTAAATAAAGCAACATCACCAAAACTTTCTCCACTTTGCAAATTTGTAATATATGAATATTTAAATAAAATTAATTTTAAAGAATCTTCTTTTGGTTCATTTATTATTGGGATTAATCTATTTATATAATCTATTGAATTGACTCTTTCTAAATTTTTTTTTGGGTTTATAAAACTTTTTGGATTGCTACATAAACTTGAATATTCTAATAATTTATTTTTTGGGTTATTTTTTTGAATAATATCGAAATTTATGCTTATTGAATTTAATGCTAATTCATATTCGTAATAATTCATTAAATTATTTAAATATGAATAAAATTCATTTTCTGTTAAAAATGCTTCATATTCTATTGGAACTAAAACTGAAACTTCGCCTTCAAAAATTAAATAAAAACTTTCTCCGATTTCACCGTTAATACAAATAATATCATCTTTAATATATTTTTCTATATTAATAAAAATTGATAATTTATGAATAATTTCCGAAATGTTGTTTATATTTTTATTTAAATTTAATTGTTTAATTAAATTTGGAAAATGTGTTAAAAAATGTTCAATAATAAGTAAATCATATTCATTACGAATTTCTTTATTAAATATAAATAACAAAAAATCTTTATAATCATCATTTAAAGGAATTTCATATAAAGAAAAACCCAATTTAAGTTTTTTTCTTAAAATTGAAGCTTGTTTTACAATTTTAGTTTCACAAAGCGATTTTGTATCATTTCCTTTTAAATACGTTTTTTTTTTTTTATATTTTCTCACAAATTCCGACATAAAAAATCAATTTATTTTATAAAATTATAAATAAAAAAAAATAAGCATATATAATTTAATTATAAATACAAATATTAATTAAGTACTCTTATTATATATATATAAAAAAAATTAAATTACGCCATAATTCCTTGAAAATGATATTGAAATTTATCATACCATTTCGTTCTCCAATTATCTAAACTTTGTTCTATTAATTTATCACAATATTCAATATAATCTCTCTTTTTCATTCCTGGTCTTGGAACAAACCTCAATTTTAATTGGTCTATTAATGCATTTCCTCCTTCAAAATATGACATATTATTTCCATGTCCACAAAACATCATTTCTACTAATGTTATAATTTTTTCATAATGATTTATACATGCTAAAAATCCTTTCCATAAAGATTTTCTAAAATCATTAAAATATTTTGTATCAGTTCCGCCCAAAACTTCAACAAAATCATTTGTTAATTTAAATGGAGCATTTTCAAATTTTAATCCTTTTCCAGGAGCATTGCTCAACATAAATCCAAAATCAATATGAATTAAATGACCTTTATTATCTATTAAAATATTCGCATTGTGTCTATCTTTAATTTGTAAAAAATAACAAACTAAAGAATAACCTGCTAAAGAATAAATAAAATTTTTAATTGCAGTTTTATATTTATTATTATCATTTATGTTAAAATATGTGTCATAAAATTCTTTAAGAGATATGTTTTTTTTACTTAATTTTTTTATTTCATCTATAGAAGTTGAATTAGGAATTACTTCAACTATTCCAACATCTTTTCCAGTAGCTATTATTTCATAAGGATAAACCCAACAATGAACTTTTTCGAATTTAAATATTTGATAAAATTCGTTTATTAATTGACATGCAAATTGTTCTTGTCGAAGATCTTCTCCAGATTTAATAATTACATTAAAAAGTTGATATGAAGAAAGAAATCCAAATGGTGAAAGAGATTTTAATCGCAATGTTTGTTGTTCTATGAATTCTCCGAAATAATCTATATTATTATTATTATTATTATTTTCTATGTTATTTATTTCTATTTGTTTTAATTTATTATTTGAAGTGTCTTTATTATTAATTTTATTGTTTTGAGAATAATCTTCTTCTGAAATTGAATTTGAATTTGAATTTGAATTTGAATTTAAATTATAATTATTATTGCTATTTTTACTATTTAATAAATTAAATTTTAGTATATTATTAGAACTATTATATTTATTATCACTTTTAATATTATTAAAATTATTTTTAATAATTTTTTCAATTTCTTTTGATTTATTATTAAAAATAGAATTATTTTTTTGAATAAAAGAATTATTAGTTAAATTACTTTCATTTGAAATTGTATTATATTTATTCATTTTATTTCTTGCTGATTTTGAAGGTTTGGAAATTTTATTATTAAAAAAAAGAGAATCATTTTCATTTAAATTATTATTTAAAACATTTTTTTTAAATAAATTTTCAACTAAAATTGGTTTAGAATTTTTAATATCATTTTCATATAAAAAAATATCTTTATTTTTAAAATATTTAAATTTAATTTTTTTCTTTTCATTAATAACATTATTATTATTAATAATAACAATATTATTTTCATTATTATTTTTTTTATTTTTTTTTGTAATTTTTTCAATTTCTTTAAAAAAACTTTTTTTTTCCTTTTTTTCACTTTCATTTAAAGTTAAAATACTTTCATTCTTTAATAAATAATTAATTTCATCTAATCTTACACATTCCATTGTAATTTGAAATGGTGCTCGATTTTTAGTTTTAAAAATGTGACATTCGCTGATTGAAATTCCACAAATAATAAAATTTCTAATATTTTTATTATAAAAAGGCACATAAACATTGCAAGGCAAAATTTTATTAATTTTATTAATTTCGTTTAATAAAATTTTTTTTCTTTCATTAAAATTACTATTTAATAAAATATCACAAATGTTACATAAATGATCATAAAAATTTATGTTTGATAAAAAAGAACATAAATTAATGTCGTTGTTATCTATTGATTTTATGTATTGAAAATTAATGTTATTTTCATCGTTTGTTACGAAATTAAAAATTTTAAATAAATTTAAATTAATTTCGGATGGTTTTAAAAATTTTAATGAAATATTTTTATTTTCTTTTTTATTTTCTAATAAATTTTCTTTTTTTAATTGATTTATATAATAAAATTCATTTAAATTATTTAAATATTCTCGTTTTTTTATTTTATTTTCAATAAAAATTTTATTTGAATTTAAATTATCAATTTTATTATTAAAATAATCAAAAATTAAATTTTCATTTTTTAAATAATTAATATAATCATTTGAGCCATTTATATAAAAATTTTCAATTAAATTTTGATCAAAATTGCTTTTAAAAATAGTTTGAATAATTTTAATATAATTATTAATTTTTTCATTAGTTTTATTATTATTATTATTATTTAAACTACTTTTTAAAAACCAAATTATTCTATGTGCAAAATTATAAGAAGCAAAACAACATTTGCATAAAAAAGAAAAAAATTCTTGAACAATTTCATAATCACCGAAAATTAAAAATGAACATAATTGAGGAATATAAAATTCTAAATCATTTCTAATTTTATTTTTATTTAATAAATTTGGATTTAATCTTATTTTTTCTAATTCTTTAATTACATTTTTATGGCCCCATAAAAAAGTTAATAAATTAAAAGGATCGTTCATTTCTTTTGATGTGTTTACTTCTGAATTTAAATATTTTCGCCATTTTTCTATGTAATAATATTTATCTTTTATTTTTTTTGTTTTGAAACATTTTAAAAATTTTGATTTAAAAAATGAAAAACCTAAATAATTAATTTTTATTTTACATGTTTTATTTTTTTTTCGTTTTGGAGGATTTTTTTGATTCATTTTTATTTATTTTTTAATATTGAAAATAAAAAAAAAATTATTAATTTTTAATTAAAAAATATTTTGTTAATTTTAATATTTACATAATAAAAAATAATTTAAATTATATTTTTTTCATATAAAAAATTATATTTATTATTTTGATTTCCTTTTTTTATAATATTAATTTCATTATTTAAATTATTATAATTATTTTCTAAATTATTATAATCGAAATTTAATTGATTAATTAAAGTTTTTAAATTATTTAAATTATTAAATTTTTTTTCTAAAATTTTTTTTCCTTCATTTTCATTTGTTTTTACACAATTTTCAATTAAATTTTGTGAATTAATTTTATCATTTTCTTTATTTAATAAAATATTATTTAAATCATAATTATTTTTAAATAAATTATCAATTTCATTAGAAATAAATTTTTCAATGAAAAAATTTTCTTTTATTTCAGGAATTTTATTTTTTAATGTTTCTATTTTAAATTCGATTTTTTTTTTTGATTCTTCTTTTTTTTCTTCTTTTAAAAAAATAAATTTATTTTCTTCTGAATTTTTAATAATATTTTCATTAATATTTTTAACAATTTCTGAATCATTATTAATAATTTTTTTTATAATGTTTGATAAACCTTTTTTTTTAAGATTATTTTCAATAATTTCTTTTAAATTTTCTTTTTCATTTTCATTTTCTAATGAATTTATTAAATTTTCAGTAATAAAATTTATTGTGTATTTTTGTTGAAAATCTGAATAAAAATTTTTTAAATTATATTTATAAATTTCAAAATCATTTAAATCATTAACGAATATTTTTTTATTTTCATTCGACATTTAAATTTAAATTTTAAAAATTATTATAATTTAAATAATTAAAATTAAAAAATTAAATAATTAGAAAAAATTATATAAATTAAAAATTATTTTAATATTCGTTTTTTTTTTTTATTTATAAACTTTTTTATATTAAATTTTAATTTATATTTTCTATTTCAATAGTTAATTTTTAACATATAAATTTTATTTACATCAAAAAAACTCATTTAATTTTTTACTATAATTATTAAATCATAAAATAATACAATTGCATTTTATTTCTTTTGAATTATTTAATTGATTTTTATTGTATTTTTTAAATGATTTTATATAAACAACAATTATTGCTTCATTTATTTTTACATGTTTTTTTGGTTTTTTATTAATTATTTTATTTTCAGTTTTTAATGTGTTTTCAAAATTCGATGAAAATTCAGTCGAATTTAATGTTGATTTTAATTCAATTGTATTCATAATTTAAAATAAAAATTTTAATATAAATATAAATATTAATTTTTAATAAGAAATTTTAAATAATAAATAAATTGAAAAAAATATTTATAAAAAATTATTTTTGTTTTATTTGAAAAAAATTAGTAAAAATTGTATTTTTTTTATTTTCTGCTAAAAATTCGAATGGTTCATTTTTTGCATTGCTTGAATTATTATTAATACTAATTAAATATAATTTATTAATTTCGTTTAAAACATTTTGATTTTTTGTTAAATCAATGAAATAATTTTTGTTATTAATTTTATTTTGATTATTTTCTATTTCTATTAAATCATTAATCCACGATTTATTTTCATTTTCTATTAAAATTGAATTATTATTATTAATAATTTCATTGTTTATTGTTGTTATATTATTAAATTCTGAATCATTATTTAAATCAAATTTTTTTGATGAATTTTCATCTTCGTTTTTTTTATTATTTTCTTCGATTTTTGATGTTAAAAATTCATTTTTTTCAATAAAAGAATTTTTTATAAATGAATTTTCTTCATTTTGATTTAATTTTGATTCGTTATTATTAAAACTCATATTATTTGTTTTTGTAAAAATTTCATTTATTGTATTACTAATTTTTGTATTATTCATTTCATTTTCGTTATTATTAGATTCATCTAAAATTTCAGTTTTTTTTTCAATGTTTTTTTCATTTTTTTTTTGTTTTATATTTAAAGTTAAATTTCTTTTCATTTTATTATTATTATTATTCTTTTTTTTAATACTTTTTGATGAATAATTTGTATCGAAATTATTAGAAGAAAAATTTTTTAATATTTTTTTCTTTTTTGAAGAATTTTTTTTAATAAAAGAAGAATTTTTAGTTAAATTTGATTTTTTTGATAAAATTGAAATATTATTATTATTATTATTATTTTTATTATTATTCTTATTATTATTTTTATTAGTTCGATTTGTTAAATATTTAGTTAAATTTTCAGGATTAATAAAAGAACTTTTTGTTTTTGTATTAATTTTAAAATTATTTGAATAATTTCTACTTTTATTTATTAAAGGAATAAAATTTGGTTTGAATTTTTCTTCTAATTTTTTTAATTTATTTTTTCTTATTTCAAAATCTTTAAATAATTTATTATGAATTTTTGATTGTTTTTTATTATTATTATTATTATTTAAAATTTTTTCAGATTCTTTATTAACAAATTTAATTTTTTTAATAGATTCAATTTCATTTTCTTTTTCTTTAATTTTATTTAAAATTTCTTTTCCTTTTTTTTTATATTCAATTTTTTCTTTCCATTCAAATTGCGATTGAATAAAATTTTCAATTTGACTATTATTAATTTTTTTTTTATTTAAATTATTTTTAAAATTTTGAAATTTTTTTTCTTCTTCTTTTTTATTTAAAATAAATTGTGTATTTTTTTCATTTTGAATTTGAATTGCTCGTTTAAAAATTGGAATGTAATTATTATTAAATTTAATAGAAACGATTTTTTCACTAATTTCATTAATTTCAGGTTTTTTTTTAAAATTTTCCGCGAAAAATTTATTTTCTTTTTTTTTTCTTATTAATTCGATTTTATTATTAAATTTTTTTTGTTTATTTGTTTGTTTTTCATAGAAACTGATTTTTTTATTTTTTTCATTTAATAATTTTTGAATATTTTCTTCATTTAATTCATTTTCGTTAATTAAATTATTCATAATTTCAAATAATTTTTTTTCTTTTTCATTTACATATTCATTATTTTCATTTTTTAATTTAGTTTCATTGTATTTTTTAAATAATTCTGAATATTTATTACTAAAAAATTCTTTTTCATTTTCAATTGGTTCAATAAAAATTTCATATTTTTCTGAATTAAAACTTTTTTTATTTGAATCAGAAGATGAAAAAGAAGAAGAAGAAGAATCATTTTTTTTTTCGTTAATTAAATTTAATTGATTTATGTTTGTATTAATTAAATTAATTTTTTTTGTACTTTTATTTTTTTGAGATTTTCGATATTTTTGTTTTTTTTCTTTTTCTTCTCTTTCTAATTTTTCGTCAATTTCTTTTTCGAGTTTATTTAAATTTCGATCAACATGCGAACGAGCCATTTCTTGACTTAAATAATCAATTGATTCATAAAATTGAGGTTTAATTTCATTAATATTCATATTATTAATTAATTAATTTTATTAATTAAAAAAAATTTTTTTAATGTGATTTTTTAAATAATATTTTATTAATTATTAATTATTAATTATTTAATTTTTGGTTGTTTTTTAAATTTTCAATCCATTTTTCTGGTGTGATTATTGATTGATAATTTGAAATTTTAATTGAATTTTCTATGAAATTGAATTTTTTTGAATAATATTTATTTTCGAATAATTTTAAATTTCTAAATATTAATTTATTGTATTTTAAATCTGAATTTTTATTTTGATTATTATTATTATTATTATCATCAATTTCATTTAAAATTTGTGTTTTTTTAACTAAATCATAAAAAATAATTTCATCTTCATTTTCTTCATTTTCATAATATTTTTCAGGGATTTGAATTTCTTTTATAATTTTTTCGCCTAATTGATTATTTTCACAAATAGAACAAACATAAAATTTTTCATTTTTTTTATTTTTAATCATGCAACAATTTTTATGATAAAAATGTTTACAATTAAATAAAATTACATTTTCATTTAAATTAAATTCATTTTTACATTTTTCACATTTTGTAATAAAAATTTCTTTTGCTTTAATTACATTTTTTAATAATTTTTTTTCTTTTTTTTTATAAAAATCTGAAACAAAATTTTTAACTTCAAATAAAATATTTTTTTGAATATTGTAACTTTTAATCATTTCTAAAATTGTATTTTTAAATTCAAAAAATTTTGCGTTTTGAAATTTATTTAAAATAAAAGTTGAAATATTTTTAATAGAAACGAAATTAAACATTTGTTCTAAATATTTATTAATAGAATTTTCAAAATAATTTTCAAATTTTTGAATAGAATCTTTTTTTTTTTCATTTTCTTCATTTTTATTTTTTTTTTCTTTAAATTTTTCATTAAAATTATACAAAAAATAAAGTAAATTAAACCACATTTTTTCATCATTAATTTCAGATTCTTTATTAATTTTAATACATTTTTCTAAATTAATTTTATGTTCATTGTATTTTTTTTCAAATAAATCAAAATTAAATTCTTCATTTTCAAATAAAATATTAATAATTTCATTTGTGTTTTTTTCTAATAAATTTTTATACATATTTAAAATTTCATTTTCTTCGCCACGAATTTTATATAAAAATTCTAATGATTCGATTAAATTAAATTTTTTACAAATTTCCAAAGGAATTTTTAAATCTAAATAAAAAAAATATGTTTTTTTTAAATAATAATTTATTTTATTAAATTCTTTAAATTTACATAATAAATTTAAATGTTCGATTAAAAATTTATTTAAAATTTCTTTTTCATTTTTATTATTTAAATTATCAAAACCTTCAATTTCAATTTCTTCGTTTGTTTGAATGAAATTTTCTATTTGATTATTAATAATAATTTCTAAGAAATTTTTTAATAAAAATTCGTTTGTTTTTAATTTTTCAATTACATTTAATAATTCATAATCAAAAAAATTTTTAATTAAATGATACAAATCATTTATTGAAAATTCAGCTAATAAAATTAAATTATTAAATATTATTTTTTTTAATTCCTCAAATTTATAATTATTATTATTTTTATTAAAAGAAAAATTTTTATTTTTTTGTTTAATTAACATTAATGTATTATTCAACCAAGAAAAAATTTTTTTTGATTGATTTTTATTTTTAATTTCTTTATTTATTAATAATTTAAAACATTTTTCATATTCTTCATTTTTTGAATAAATAAAAAAAAATATTTGATTAAATAAAATAAAATTTTCATTATTATTATTATTATTTAAATTAATTTTATTAAAAATATTATTATAATCTTCTTT
>JAEEGL013107386.1_pt1 | contig 31662 bp, 27 predicted proteins | sample 9134231 | NCBI WGS metagenome assembly JAEEGL01 (sample SAMN16246548, study PRJNA631951) | gut metagenome | biome: gut microbiome; feature: rumen; material: fiber-attached | host: Bos | place: Iran: Karaj | collected 2018-10 | reverse complement strand
CTCGTTTAAGAGCGCCGCAACCTTCTTTGGCGCATAATCCTTCGGAAGGTCGTTCCTTGGTCCGTGATACAAAATATCGCCAAGAAGTACCAGTTTATCTGCCTTTTCACGTTCAAAAGCCTCAAGCATCTTTTCGCAGTAATAGGCCGATCCGTGTATATCCGATGCAAAAAAATATTTCATGATCATTCTCCGATCCGAAGTTTTGACCGGTTCAGCATAAATATGCGTATCCGATCTGTCCTGCTCACTATTTTAATAAATTACGCCTGAAAATACAAGAGCAGGTGTCCCACAGCAGCTATTAAAGAACATATTAAGGCATTTTAAGAAAAAAAGAGGCGGGATCCCGGTCCCGCCCCTTTAGTATTTATTAAATCTTCAGATCAGAATGTCTGATCAGTCTACGGTGTAAAGTGCTGCAGGGAACTGGCTTACGCCAACATCTGCTGCCTTCTCGCCGGAGATGTACGAAACGTTGCTTGCGCTCATGGTCTCGTAGGTCTTGTATGTACCGATGTACATTGTGTTGTCGCCAACCTTCGTTGTGAAGGCCTTGCTCTCTGCGTTGTAAGAGAATACGTTGTCAGTGCTGTCAACAAGCTGTACGGCATCCTTACCTGCATCATTCTTGCCGATCTGGATGTACTTCTTAGCTTCGCCGACCTTGATGTAGAACTTGAAGCCGCCTTCAACAACTTCAACAAATACATCTGCTGCCTTTGCTGCGTTGTCGGTGGTTGCAAGGTATCTGTCGCCGGATGCTTCGCCTGTGAAGTAGAGCTGCTTGCCTGCAAGTGCCTGATAGAAACCGAACTTGTAAGCTGTTTCTGCTACGGGAGCGGTAACTGTGGTGTTCTCGTATCTGCCGAGCTGAACTGTGTAGAAGCCTGCAGGGAACTGGCTTACGCCAACGTCTGCTGCCTTCTCGCCGGAGATGTACGATACATTGCTTGCGCTCATGGTCTCGTAGGTCTTGTATGTACCGATGTACATCGTGTTGTCGCCAACCTTCGTTGTGAAGGCCTTGCTCTCTGCGTTGTAAGAGAATACGTTGTCAGTGCTGTCAACAAGCTGAACTGCATCCTTACCTGCATCATTCTTGCCGATCTGGATGTACTTCTTAGCATCGCCGGCCTTGATGTAGAACTTGTAGCCGCCTTCAACAACTTCAACAAATACATCTGCTGCCTTTGCTGCGTTGTCGGTGGTTGCAAGATATCTGTCGCCCGATGCTTCGCCTGTGAAGTAGAGCTGCTTGCCTGCAAGTGCCTGGTAGAAACCGAACTTGTAAGCTGTGTCTGCCTTAAGGTCTGTAACTGTTGTTGCGATGTAAGGATCAGCCGCTGCTGCCTGTACTTCTACTTCAAAGGTCTTCTCCTTCGATACGCTGCCAACCTTTGCGGTTGCTGTAAGAGTAACCTTTGTGTCACTTCCGGGAAGTGTGTAAACAAGCTTCTCGCCGTCAAACTTGGCAACTGCCTCGTCTGAAGACTTCCACTCGATCGTTACGTCTTCGTATGCTGTGCCCTTAACGGGAACGGTAACGGTAACGGCATCCTTGATAACTGCTTCAAGCTTGATGTTCTCGAGTTCCTGATCTGCCTTCTCGTCATCGGACTTCTGAGGAAGACCAAGGTACTCGATATCATCCTTTGTTACGGGTGTAAGGTAGAATGCGCCGTCATAAACGCAGATAACACCGGTAACGTTTGCAAGATAACCGATATGATCGGCATGTCCCTTGATAAATGCATCCTTGTCGGCAACTATAGGGCAAACAGAGGATGAGATACGTGTATAGGACTTTTTGTCTGCAAGTTTGAAATAGAGGTAACCGCTTGCTGTTTCCTGTTCAGCGATCTCTACGTTCTTGATGGTAACAAGGAGTGCCTGCTTCTCAACAAGCTTTGCGTCCTTGGTATCGGCTGCCTTTGTGAAGATCTCGGTGTAATCAACGGGAGCGGGAACGGTGGTCTTGTCGTCAACGATAGTCGCAACAGCGCCCTTGATCTCGTGTGTGCCGCTGTAGAGGTCCTTCTGGCCCGCAACCTTAACGGTCATGCCGACCTTGATGCCCTGCTCAACGGGGTCTGCTTCCATGCCGTATGCATAGTAGCCGCCGTCGTTGTCCTGGAAGTAGAGGCAGTTGTAACCGTTGCCGTTCTTCTTGGACATGATACCTGTTACGATACCCTTGCAGACTACGTTGTCGCCTACTGCGGCAGCAATGTAGTTAGCCCATGTGGTAAGTTCGTAAGCGGGAACGATGTGGTTGAATGTAACCTTTTCGCTCTTGCCGTTTGCGTCCGTTACGGTTGCGGTAAGAACGTACTTGACTTCACTCGGTGATTCCTCGTTAACGTCGATCGTAACCTTATTGTTGCCTTCAACAACCTTTACTTCGCTTGAATCGGTCGTCCAGGTAACTTTGTACTGGTTATCGCCAACAGATACAACGGACATGAGTTCATAATCCGACGGTGTCTTCTCTGCAGGCTTATCCTTGTAAACGGTCTTAATGTAGCTTGCTGCTGCCTTAAGATCGTCTTCGGAACCCTGCTGGCTCGGCTTATTGCCGCAGGCTGCAAGCGCTGCTATGCAGAAAACGGCGATAAGAAGATAAGCGATTCTTTTCTTCATTTCCTTTCTCTCCTCTTTTGTTTCTTGATTATTTTATAGTTATATCCTGGTAGGATAAAACTTTTATCTGGTACTTGCCGTCATAAACATCGACAAGGCCTTTGACATCGATGGTCTTTCCTTCAAAGGCATCTGCCGTGACGACTTTGTCGCCGTCCGTAAGGACTATGGTGCGTATCGTAACCGCAGTTCCGTCGCCGGCTTTGCAGGTTATGGTCATCGCCCCCTTGGACGAGCTGTCTTCGGCTGTTGTCGTATGGACATCAGCCACTTTAAGGTCCTTTATGCATACGGAAGTATGGATCGCAAGCTCCCCGAAGGAGAACTCCTTTGTTGTGTCATCAACACTGATCTTTACTTTACCGTTAGCAAGATCTGCGGCTGTGATCTCTTTGTATGCGGGTGAATACCCTTCTCCAAGCTTCTTTACGTTGTTTGGATCATCGGGTTTCATTGCCCTGTAGGTAAGGCCCGAAATCTGGTAAGTCCCGCCCTGCTCGTAGTACTGGACGGTACCTACTATCCTTGCGAGATTCCCGACTGTCAGGGCATCAAGCCCTTCACCGCTTAAACCAAAGCCGTAATAAACCATGATACCGTAATACAGGCCGGTATCCTCGTCGTAGCTTTCGACATACGCGGCATTGTTGTTGTTCTTGGTCACAACGCCTTCGAAAGCCACTTTGTTGCCGAGATAATCGGCAACATGCGTACGAAGCTCCATAAGTGTGAGCTCCATGGCATCTCCGTAGAAGAAATCGGGATCCTTCTCTCCGGAGTAGATGTTGAGTTTTTTGTCTTTTGCGCTTGCTATAGCTGCCATGCAGGTGTCGCCGTAGCGGTTGTTGGCAGAATTGGACGCAATCGCAAGACCGTTCTGTAAAAGCTCAATATTTAAGTTTCTGTATTCTTCGGCTTCGCCGGTACGGTACCATACCCAGACAAGCACTCTTCCGCCGGTCGAATCGATATCCCATGTGGAATCGTCGGATTCGATCATGATCTCGCTTGCGGAAGAAAGCTTCTCGCGTGTGAATTTTGAAGCCTTTTTGCCCCATTCTTCTATCTTTCCCGTGGACTCGGGCGTGTTAACGGCAAGATATCTTGCCTTCAGCACGCCACCCTCCATAACTGTCTCGGGAACATTGAAATGAGTGGTATCACCGTCAACATAGGATTTCACGGTAACCTTTTGTTTTAAGGTATCGGAATTCATGTTGAGCTTAACCTTTGCGGCATAGTCAACATTTTCTTCGGGAGCCTGTGTTCCGGGCTTTTTTTCGCATGCGCTGAATACCGAAACGGCAAGCACAGCCAATATCAACAGTAAACCAAATAATCGTCTTCTCATTAGATCACTCTTTGTCTTTACACTCTTCTACAGCATCCCTGAATGCTTTGTTGATAAATTCGTCAACGTTGCTTGCACTGTCGGAAAGACATTTTACAAGAAGCGACTCAACCTGTGAACGGGCCTCTGAAGAACCGTTGAATGCGGGAGATGTGTAGTATGCGTTAACCTGGTCAAGGCAGATCTTTGCGCTGAGTGCGGAGATGAACTTGCCGCCGTCAGCCTTCGAAAGGAAATCTGCATAAACAGGGTTGGTCTTTACAGACTTAAGAACGGGAACATAACCGGAATTCATGGAGAATTCAGCCTGGAACTCAACGCTTGTGGTAAGGAACTTAACAAACAGCCAGGATGCGATAACTTCCTGAGGGTTCTGGTTCTTCTTCTTTAAGATACATACGCTCGGGCCCTGGGAGATAACCTTCGGATTCGAAGCATTTACCTGGGGGATGGGAGCGATGCCAACTTCAAACGGATAGTTGCCGTCTGCATCTGCGGTAGGACGCTGGTGTGTTGCACCTGCGGAAGAACCGATGGACATGTAGCTCTTTGTCTCGTTTTCGGAGATGAAAAGACCTGATGTGTAACCACCGTAGATCTTCTGTGTTGTTACATATCCCTTGTCATACCATTCGCGGAATCTCTTTACGAAGCCCTTGTTGGTATCATTGTCGAACTGGTAGTGCTCACCGCTTGCGCTTGTGTAAGGCGATCCGTACTGCTCGCACATGTTGATGAACCAGTTTGCTTCAGAGTCGTAACCAAGCGGGATCGACTTGGGATCGAGCTGCTTGATCTTTGCGCAAACCTGCTCAAGCTCATCCCATGTTGTGGGAACCTTGATGCCGTTTGCCTCAAAGAAGGTCTTGTTGTAGTAAAGGACCTCTGTTGACTTTGAGAAGGGAATTGTGTACATCTTGCCGTCGCCGAACTGCTGGCCTTCCTTGTAGTAGCCTTCGATGAAATCTGCCTTCTGGGCATCCGTGAGGCCAAGGATCTCTTCGCTGCCGTCGGCTCTCTTGATCTTTTCCTGGCTTGCGATAAGCTCATCAAGCGTTACAACTGCCTTGGAAAGGTTGTAAAGAGCAACGTGGTCGGGATAGCAGTATGCGATGTTGGGCTGTGTGCCTACAGGGATCTCGGTACTTACCTGGTTCCTGACATCATCATAGCCGCCAACCTGCTGGTGATCGATGTGAATCTTGGGATAGAGCTTATTGAATTCCTCAACATAGATGTTGAGAACATCAGTAAGGTTGGAACCCATGGTATGATAGAATTTGATAGTTACCTCGCTTCCGTCATAACCGCCTGCGGGAATATCAAAACCCACAGTTTTTCCGCCGTTTTGTCCGCATGCCGTAAGACCGATAAGCATTACAGCCGCAAGGACAAGAGCGATGATTCTCTTTGCTTTCATTGTTTCTCCTCCTAAAATATATAACTATCCCCTTTTCCGGGAATGTTAACAAAATTGATCAGCCCTTGATACCGCTCCGGCTTACGCCCTTCATGATGTACTTCCTTAAGAACACGAACACAAGGAAGAGCGGGAAGGAAACCAGTGCAACCGCCGCCATCTGGACGGGATAATTGACATCGCCCGTGGTATCCTTGAAGGCGTTTCTCAGACCGTTTGTGATAAGCCGGTGTGCCTCATCATTTGCAACGAGCCTTGGCCAGATATAGGAGTTCCATGCGCCCATCATCTTAAGGATCGTTATTGAGATAAGCGTCGGCAGCGACAGCGGTATCATTACCCTCCAGAGGTACTTGATATCGCTCGTTCCGTCGACTTTCGCCGCAAGATACAGCTCATTCGGTATCTGCAGGAAATTCTGCCTGAGCAGGTAAATGTAGAACACGCTCACAAGGAAAGGCACGATCAATACCGTGTAGGTATTGCGCCAGCCCAAATTTGTAACGGTCGTGTAGTTTGTTATCGTGAAAAGTTCGCCGGGGATCATCATCGTAGCAAGGAGACCCGCAAAGAGCAGGTTCTTGCCCTTGAATTCAAGCCTTGCAAAAGCAAATGCCGAAAGCACGGTGATCACAAGTGAAAGTAATGTGGATACAACACCTACGATAACGGTATTGAAGAACAGTCTTCCGAGGTTTGCGGCATTGTATGCCTCAAGATAGTTTGAGAACATGATTTTTCTCGGCCAGAACGTCGGAACAACTTCCCTGTACTCTGACAGTGTCTTTAAGGATGAGTTGATCATCCAGTAGAACGGGAAAAGCACTATGATCGCCATTATGATGAGGAATGCATACACAAGGAACTTGACGAGTATCTGCATCACCGTCTGCGCAGCTGCGGTCTTCTTAAGGTCTTTTTCGGACATCACGGCCTTAGCTGCATAGGAGCTGTCTGCTGTACTTTTGGGAGCTTTGATATCATTCCGGATCTCTTTGTTTTCATCTGACATATCCGCACCCTCCCATCAGTAATGTACTCGTTTTTTGCTGACGTAAAGATTCAGCAGTGTAACGACCAGGATTATTCCGAAAAGTATCAGCGCGGCAGCGCTCGCGCGGCCCTGGTTGTTGTTTTCCAGCGCATCATAGATATATCCGACCATTGTGTTCAGACGGTCCCTGTCGTTTGCAGGTCCCATGTTTTCGCCGAATATACCGACGATACTGGTGTATTCCTTGAATCCGCCGATAAAGCCCGTGATGATAACATATGCGAGCATCGGGGAAAGGAGCGGCACCGTGATCCTCCAGAACACTCTTGTCCTTGATGTTCCGTCAACCCTTGCGGCATCATAGTACTGCTTGTTGATGCTCTGCAGACCGCCGAGGAGGATGAGTATCTTGAACGGAAGCGCGTTCCAGACGATATAAACCGTCATTACTATGATGTTTTCCCGGTAAGCGGAACCGATATTGATCCAGTTGACCATCGCTTCCTTGCCGGTAAATGTTGTTGAAAAGAAATTGATAACGTTGTTTATGATACCTGCCGTTGTAACGAGCTGTCTGTCGGTGCCGTAGAAACTGCCCACGATATTGAACATGGCCGCAAAGACCATACCGATAGCGATGGAGTTTGTAACGTACGGAAGGAAGAAGATCGTCTGCAGTGTCTTCTGGAGCGGTTTGATGGAATTGAGCGTAACCGCTATGAGAAGCGCGAGCATAGTCGAGATCGGTACCGTAAGCACGCAGAGAAGCATCGTATTCCTGAGGCAGTCGATGAATCTTCTTGCCTTTACGACCCTGGTAAAGTTCTCTATGCCAAAACTGAAGGTTTCCCCGCCTGCAGCCTGCAGACCGCTGTAATTATCCAGAAAGGCCATCCTGACGGTGTTGATGATGGGCCAGACTGTAAATACAAGCAGCAGGACGATGGCCGGTGAAAGATAAAGCCATGCTTTCCATTGTTGTTTGCTGTCAACCATTTTCTACACCTCAAAAATAGATTCTTTCTTCTGTTTCTTTGTCAAAGACATAAAGCTTGTTGGGCTTGATGTCGAACTTAACCGAAGGTGTTCCCTCGGGGATCCTCACTTCATCCATAACAGTCGCGCGGATGATGGGACTCTCGGAATCCGCGTGGCCGGTAACGATGCTGATGGCACCGCCCATAACCTCAACGTTCTTGAAATCGCAGGTAAGCACGCCGTTAGGATTAAAGATAAAGCCCTCCGGACGGATGCCGACATATACTCCCCTGTCGGAAACGCCGGGAGTATCGCAGATCTTCTCGTTGCCGATATAAAGAGCCTGACCCTTTATAAGCCCCCTGAATACGTTAACCGGCGGTGTTCCGAGGAATTTTGCAACAAAGAGGTTCGCAGGATCGTTGTAGACCATCTGCGGAACGCCCATCTGCTGTACAACGCCGAGCTTCATTACAACGATCTGGTCGGAGATGCTCATTGCCTCTTCCTGGTCGTGCGTAACGAATACGGTGGTGATGTTGGTCTCGCGCTGGATACGGCGGATCTCCTCACGTGTCTGGAGACGGAGGCGCGCGTCAAGGTTTGACAGCGGCTCGTCGAGCAGGAGCACACGAGGCATCTTGACAAGAGCACGCGCGATGGCAACACGCTGCTGCTGTCCGCCCGAAAGCTCGCTCGGCTTTCTCTCGAGCAGTTCGTCGATCTGGACAAGCTTAGCAACCTTCAGTGTCCTTTCGAGCATCTCGTCCTTTGTGAGCTTGTCGGCCCCCTTAAGGTTTTCAAGCGGGAACATGATGTTCTGTTTAACGGTCATATGCGGATAAAGCGCATAGTTCTGGAAAACAAGGCCTACGCCTCTGTTTTCGGGTGACAGCTCCGTTACATCCTCATCTCCGAAGAAGATCCTACCTTCTGTAAGCTTCTGGAGGCCGCAGATCATGTAAAGAGTTGTGGATTTGCCGCATCCCGACGGTCCGAGCAGACCGATTAGCTTGCCGTCCGGGATTTCAAACGAGATGTCGTTTACGGCCGTAACTTCGGTCTTGACCTTCTTGTCCCTGTTCGGGAAACGTTTTGTTACGTGTTCAAGTACTACTTTCATAAGCCCCTCTTCTTTTATTGATTATATTGTTTTCTGTATTCTTCTTTTGCTTCAGGCGAATCAAAGATCTTCTGGCTCTTAGCATCAACAACCACAGTTCCCGCCAGTGCGTCGTGGATAGCCAGGTTGTTCTTTGTTTTCGCGAGCAATATGATCTGCAGAAGCAATAAAAGACAAATTGTAACGGTCCCGGCCACGCCGATGGTGTTAAACAGCAGCATAACAACGATAAGTACCGGTACCATGGTCTCTATGGTATAAATACCAAGAAACGCTCTCACGGCAAGAAATACGGGTTTTATCTTTGTCTGGTCGTTCTGCATGAGGCAGAGCGAAAAGATCATCTTTCCCGGAGTCCTGCCGTCCTTTAATATCAGCGGGATGATGAATTCCACAACAGCTATCCCGAGCAATATCCCTCCCGCAAGGATGACCAGCGTAAGGTTCACAACGTAGGCATACTGTTTTTTCAGCTCTTCGTCGTTATCCATGGCGGCGCTTGCGGCCTTGTACTTCTCAAGGAGTTCGGTGTCCGAACCGTCGAGCTGCGAGATCTTCCTCAGATCTATCCCGTATTCATCCGAGTAATAGTCGTACTTTTGTTCAAGCTTGTCGTAATTTGCGTCATATCCGACCCCGACCGAGATAATGTATCCAAACCCCGTCGCGCAGATGGCGACAAGGATCATGTCGAGTATCCATGCGGATATACGCTTTAGCATGCTTGCGTTCTGTATATCGAAAAACATCTCTTACCTCCCGTCTTCAGATCAAAGGTAGAAGTTGTTTTCTTTGAATTCTTTGATAAGGGCGTCCGCGTCTTTTATGAGCGCATTCATCTCATCGGCACTGTAAACCGTGGCTCCTGCGGCACACAGGTGCCCGCCGCCGTGATATTTCCCGGCCAGCTTGTTTACCTCAACAAATCTCGAACGGAGCCTTACGCGGATGGAGCCGTCGCCGTTGTCGATAAACGCAAGCCATATGATGCTGCCCTTTATCTCGCCGAGCATCCCGACCGTATTGCTGGCCTGCTCCCTTGTGAGTGAAAACCGCTTCTGCATCTCCTCATCGACATAGATATAGGCAACACCGTTCTCCGTTATCTTCATCACCTCGTAAACGTATGCCTGGAACTTGAGGTAATCGAAATCCTCAAGATAAAGCCTTGCATAGAGCGTTTCGGTATCGATCCCGATATCAAGCAGCACCGCCGCAAGCCTTAAGGTATCGCCGTTAACCTCGGAGAAGCGGAAACGTCCGGAATCCGTTACCATGCCGGTAAACAGGCAAAGCGCGGCTTCTTTGTCGATCTTAAGCTCGTCTTTAAATGTGACATAAAAGTCCACGATCATCTCGCACAGAGCGGACCTGAAATCTTCAACCCAGGAAATATCGCCGTAGGGCTCATCCTCAACGTGATGGTCGATCTTGATCATCTCTTTTGCAAGCTTCGCGTTCTTGTTTGATATTCGGTCGTACGAACCCGTATCGAGAACTATGAGGAGCGCCCCCTCATATTTTTCGGGAGGAACGTCACCATCTTCCTTTCCGAGGAAGCTTACATAATCCGTATAATCGTCGCAGGCTACAAGGATCTCCTTTTCTGGAAAAGAAAGCTTAAGTATCTTTGCAAACCCGAGTGTAGATCCCACGGCATCGCCGTCGGGGCGTGTATGCCTTGACAGGATGATCCTGTCGTACGCCTTGATCCGGTCAAGTATCAGTTGTTTTTTATCTTCGTTCATAAACCCTCTTCACTGTCCGTTCAGTCCTTGGTTCCGATCTCTTTTTTGTGTTCCTCCCACAGGCGGTCGGCTTCTTTCCTCAGTCCCGAGAAGATCTTGTCTGCTTCTTCGCGACTCATTTGACCGGATTCAACCTTTTTCCGGATCGCATTGATACCGTTTTCGATCTCAAGCTCAGTTGCGTCCAATTCTTCTTTTGCAAGCATATGATCAAGGTCTTCGAGCAGTTCCATGGCTTTGTCTTTGTCCGGGACAGTTGCCCCGCAGGCTTTCTCATGCCCGCCTCCGCCGTAGCTTATCGCTATGGGGCAGACATTGTATCTGCCTGAACGTATCTCGCAGAGAACGCCTTCGGGAGCTTCGGTGAAGTTAACCCAGATGTCAACTCCCTTAATGTCGCCCATAACGCCCACCATACCGCGTGATACGGCAAACGTGCCTATCCCGAGCTCTTCCACTTCTTTCGCGGTATTGTAGATATATGCGACTCCGTGTTCGGAGAACCGTATCTTGTTCACAAAAAGCGCTTTGCGCTTTACGGAGGCAAAATCCTCCGCGTAAAGGTTGCGGTAAAGCTCGTTGGTGTCGATCTTTTCAGCCGTCAAGAAAGATGCGAGTTCAAAAGTCCTTGATGTCGTGGAATCGTACCTGAAACGGCCAGAATCCGTCACCATGCCGGTATAGAGCGCCGTTGCGGACCTCTTTGAAAGCTTAAGCCCCTGTTCCCTTGCAAAGAAGGCGATCATGCCGCAGCAGCTCTCAAAAGTCGCATCCTGCACCTCGTCATCGCATATCTGCTCGAGAAACAGATGATGATCGACCCTTGCGGTCCTCGCCGCACTTTTGAAGCGCTGGTCGCTCACGAGATTTGCGCCCGAAGTATCGAGCACGATCGCCAGCGCACCATTGTAAGCCTCATCTTCCACTTCATCCATGACGGAGCCTTCCATGAAGGCGTAGCGCCCGGCCTCGTCCCCTACGCAAAACACCTTTTTCCCCGGGAAATTATCCTCGATAAGGTATCTTAATCCGGTCTGGCTTCCGAGAGCGTCGCCATCAGGATTCTTGTGCCTGTGGATGATTATGGTGTCATATTTTTTTATATCTTCAAAAAATGTCTCAAACATATCTCTTTTCCCGAAAAACATGTTTTCATCACTTGTTGTGGGTAAACTTCGTTTCGATCATCTTTGAGAGCGCATCGGCCGCTTCTTTTGCGTCATTCCCGACTTTAAGCTCCACGTCGCACACCTCGGCGTTGCGGTACTCAAAATCAAGAGACATTATGCGGCGCACCTTGTCATCCGCTTCAATGTCGCGCTCAACGATATCCTTTACAACAGCCTTTTTATCACGGTTTACGAACACAAGGAGCGAATTTTTCCTGAATTCGTTCTTGATCGTAAGCGCCCCGCAGACATCGATGGGGATTATCGCGTAGTGCCCTCTTGCGGGGATAGGCGATATCTCGTCAAGAGACGTTCCGAAATGATATCTTGAATAAACGGTGCTCTCGATGTATTTGCCGGCATCCTTCTCCGCCACAAACGTATCCTCGGAAATGAACCGGTATGCGTTGTCCGACTCGTTCCCGCGGCGCGGGCGCGTTGTCGAGGTTATCGGCTTTTCGTATTTCGAATAACGCTTCTGCAATTCGTTTGCGATATCATTCTTAAGAGACCCGGAAGGCCCAACAAGACAGATAACGCCGCCGTTGCTGACATCATTTATCTTCTCGTTGAAGGAATTACGGATCATCTTTGAAAGCTGCAGAAAATCGCTGTACGTATTGACCGCAAGTATTCCGGACATATCCATGTTCCACGGCCTTCGCATAAGTACAGGGTATGTCGCTTTTGAATTCGAAATGTTGTGGGCTCCGTCGTCAAGGAGTATGTCAAGCGACATAACGTCCTTTCTTGTGCCGATGATGATATTCTCCGGCGGAATCTCCGGGAAATCGTTCATCAGCCGCTCTCCCCTTGCGCTCATGCATGCGACGGGAACCGCCGTCACGAAGAAGACGTCTGCAAACTTCGAAAGCTCGCTGACAAACTTCTGCGCGCCCTGGATTATAGGCTGCGTGCGGACAAAATCCGGATCCGAATAAAGTGCGATCCTTTCCTTGGGGTGCCGTCCGAACTCGCCCCATCCCTTTATCTCATTTATGCTCATAGGCTCTTCGTCGGGATAACGTTCGCTCAATATCTTCATTGCATAAGCATTGCACTCGTACAGAACGTCATCAACGTCGAGACCTATCCTCAACCTGTATTTTCTCACTCTGACCCCTCTCTTCCCCGTATGCAAAATGCACACCCAAAACAGCACAGAAAAGACTTCCTGCGGAGAAGATTATTTTACCACAAAAACCTCCGTTTGTGTAGTGGTTAAATATATGATTTAAACATGTATAAATATACAGTCATATACACCCGGCCGGCCCGCAAAGCGGCACGGTTTCTGAAATATCGTTTCAGTTCCCCACATTTTTTACTATGCCTATGGATATATAATTATCCACGCACGCTCTGTAATCCGAGCCTTCAAGGGCCTGTACGTCCTTTTCCCCATGGATCATAAGTCGCATCCCGCCGTCCGGCAGCATCTCGCAGGGGTAAGAATCCTTAAAATACCCGCCGTGCGCGACAACCCTGTCGGTAAGTATGCCCTTGAATTCCGACAGCGGACATTCCGGGAAATTTATGTTCCAGATCGTGTTTCTTTCGATAGGTCTGTCGATATACTCCGCAAGTATCTCATCGAGATACATGTCGGTGACCTCGTGTACGCCGTATGCGCCCTCCGAGACGGCTATAGAATGAACGCCTTCCACAGCACCTTCAAAGGCGGCTCCGGCAGTCCCGGAGTACTGTATATCCGTCCCGCAGTTGTATCCGAAATTGATCCCCGAAAGCACGACATCAGCCTTTACGAAGTTGATAAGCCCGAATCGGATGCAGTCTGCCGGTGTTCCGGTAGTCTTGTAGGCGTGTACGCCTTCAACGGGGTAATCCTTCACCTCGTAAACATCGATATGGTCATGCAGGGTTATGTAATGCGACATTGCGCTCCTCTGGCCGTCCGGAGCGATTATCCAGACCTCTCCGAGCTTTACCGCTGCCTTTGCAAGCCTTAAGAGCCCGTCTGCGTTTATCCCGTCATCATTGGTTATAAGTATCTTTCTCATCCTCGCATCATGCCCGCAAAATGCCGCACATACGGCATTTCGGTTCATTCTCTCCCCATCTTTGATTCTTTTTTGGAACGGTACATCCTGTCGTCCGCAATTCCGAACACCTTTTCCGGAGCATCGGCTTCGTCGCTGTAGGCAATACCGCAGGCCGCGCTCAGTGTTACATTTTCGCCCCTCATGTTGTACTCGCTGAGCTTATCTTCGAACATGTCCCTGTGCTTTTCCACCCATTCCTTAGTTGTGTTCGGTATGGCGACAACGAACTCATCGCCTCCGACCCTTGCGACCGAGCACGGTTCGGGAAAAGCCTCGCACAGCTTCTTTGCAAGGAGCGACAACGCCCTGTCGCCCGTGGCATGTCCGTAGGTGTCGTTCATCATCTTTAACAGGTTCATGTCTATGCTGATGATCGCATAGAGCTTTTTCGCGCTCTTTAACGCGTTCATGGGCTCTTCTATGCCGCGTCTGTTAAGGACTCCGGTAAGTTCGTCCATATAGGCCATCTTTTCAAAAGCCCTCGCCTCCGCCTCTTTACGCAGGTTTCCTGCGATCTTCGACATGAAGTCCACAAACAGGGTGATAACAACGATCAATGCCGCTATGCCTATGGAACTGCTGTATTTATTATCCTTAAAGCCGGTAATGAATTTCTCAACATTGTAACGCACAAGCTCGACGGCCGCTACGCCGATCGCAAGCGCAAAGCCGACTGCAAGCCCTTTGTCGATCCTGTGGTTCACTTTCATGCGCGTTACCGTGAGGACAATGATCAAAGCCATCGTGACAAGCATAAAAACATGGCTTGAGGTGACAAATTCAGGCATGTGTGCAACGTTCGTGAAATGCAGAAGGCACACAAGAGCCACAAAAAACAGCTCCGCCACGATCCATATGTTAAAGAAAAGCCTGAGCGCTTTTGGGAACCCCTTTTCCATGGTCCAGTCGGAAAAATATACGGTAAATGGTATCGTGAAGGTATAGAGCGAAAGATACTCAAACATGCACTTCCCGGAAAGATCCATGTTGAAAAGCCCGAGAAGGTCGGAATTTGCAAGAGTGTAAACGCCGATAAGGAACGAGAAGAGCATGATGCAGAACATCTTTAGAGCCGAAAAGTTGGTAAAGGAAAGGATAAGGGCAAAGCCCATTCCGAGAGCGCCTATCACCACAAGGAACATGCCTATCGCAAGATACAGGCGTTCATTCACAAGAATGTCCTGTATGGCTTTTTCGCCGTCAACTATATAAAGCGCTGGCATGCCGTCAAAAGCCATGTTTTCGGTCACATTGAGCACTATCCTTATGGTCTTCCCCGCAAAGCCGTCCGGCAGCCTTATAAAGTTCCAGCCGTAGCCGAGCATCTTTCCGGAGTCATAGTACTCCCTGCCGTAATTGTAGATATGTTCACCGTCAACATAAACGTCCACCATGCTGTGAACGGAATATATCTCGAGAGTGGGGTCGTTTATTCCGGTTTCCGGCAATGTCGTGCTCAGTTCAAAAACATCGCCCTTGTTAAAGACGTCGAAACGGTCCCTGTCAAGAACGACGTTTTCATACGTTTTCCCGTGCGCAACCGCTGTCCAGCCCTCGTTTATCACCTGCGTCATGAGACGGTTCTTCCCTTTTCCGATCTCAACAGAAAGGATCGCGATGCATGCAGCCGCGATGAAAAAGCATATGATAAACAGCCGGATATTCTTTTTTTGTACCGTAAACCTTTTCATAGTCTGTCGTTATCCCCGGGAAAGCTCATAAATAAAAATACCCACATTTGAGTATACACGATTGGCAGGTTAATCTCAATAAAAAAGTTGCCTCCGCAATCGTTTAACCTTGAAAACATCGAGATATATCCGTATCCGGTCCGGATCTTTGGGAGTAAGGCCAATGCCTCTTAAGTAAAGCCTGTTGTCGGAAAGTATTTCAATATCCCTGTCGGAAAGCTGACCTTTAAGACCAAGTATGCCGGTTGCTTCCTTCGTTTTCCCAAGGATCGCTTCATCCACCGAATTGGTCTTTCCAAGGTCTAGATAAAGCTTTGTCTCCCGCTGCCCGTCCGTGTTTCTGTTGACCCCGAGCATAGTCGGCAGATATCCCGTGGCAGCCAGCTTCTTCAAGAGACACGTGTCAAGGCCGCGGAACCATTCCGCCCTGTCCGTCCTTGCTTCGCAGTGCGCACCGTTTCCGGTATCATCAGCGTTTCCAGTATTATCAGCATTCCCTGCATCAAAGGCGTTTCCCGTATTATCAGCATTCCCTGCATCAAAGGCGTTTCCGGCGGCAAAAGCGGTCCCGGCGTCAAAAGCGATATAATATTTCAACATTGCAACATCGCCTGCTGCGTTTCTAAGCTTCCCGATATCGTAAAGCGTGCCGCCTGTAAGCTTAAGATCCGCCATTATCTCCGCAAATACGGTCCCTGCAAGCTCCCGTGCATCCGCAACAGAAACAGGGGCGTCGCGAAACGCCCCCGATATGTAGTCTTTTATCCTGTCATTCAGTTCTTCTTTTGAAAGATCCTTTGTGATGATATTGTCGCTTACAGCCGTCCCTGTGTCCGTTCTGTAAAACCCGAACTCATCCGCACCGTCGCCCTTACAGTAGGTCTTTACCGCTGTGACTCTCCCCTTTTCGAACGTCACTCCGATGAATTTGAGGGGATTTTCGCTTTCCGGACCGTGTTTCCGGGCTTCCTTAAGCAGTATCTCACAAAGCCTGATGTTGTCCGTCATTTCTCGAGTACCCAGTCATAAAGGAATGCCGACATCGTGCCGGACTCGCACTTAAATGCAACGGTTATCGAATCAAGTCCCGTAACATCGATATCAACTGTCGAAACAAGGGTTGCACCGTTCAGCTTCTTACTGTAGAGTATGTCATCCGTTGTTTCGCCGTAAACATAGAATACACCGTATTCAGAGGATGTATATCCCTCCTTGTCGACGGATTCTGCCTCATGTGCATCCGGTTCTTCAGTGCTCTCACCAGAGCCTCCGGTCGTTGCGCCCGAACCCGCGTCTTCGCCCTGTCCTTCGCCGTTATCCGCATGGGTCGTCGTATCGGAGTCATCCTCTCCGCCTGTTCCGACGCTTAAGGACGCAACATATCCGCCGTCATCATTATGCGCCTGTGTGTCACCTTCTCCGGGACCCGTCACATCTGCGTTTAACGTGTCGAGAACACCCGTAAGGCGCTTGTACTCGCCGTTCAGCATGAATTTTATGGATCCGGTCGTACCCGAGGAATATCCGCTGCCGCTCGAGCCTTCCAGCTCAAAGCTTGCTCCGCTCGGAAGATACCTGTTTCCAAGCGGCGACTCATACGGTTCCGAGGTGTAATCCACCCTGTTTGCGGAACTGCTGATATCTATGCCTTCGAGACTTCCGAGGTAGATCGGGCTTATCTTTTTGATGCTCTCGATCTTACTCTTCGTCGAATCAAGCTCATGAACGCTTTCGGCTTCCTCAAGTATCTCCAGGGCGCCAAAGTAGCTCTCTGCGGTCATATAGGGTTCGATAAGGTCTTCAACGGTCTTTTCGAGCTTTTCGTCAATTCCGGCCACAAGCTTTCCGAAATCCTCGTCTTTCTCCGTAAACTCGCCGTATGTATCCGAGAGCAGATCGACATAATAATATGCCTGCTTAAAATCTCTCTTTTCAACATATTCTTCGGCATATCCGAAATACTTGTCCCTTGCCTGTGTATATGTGTAGAACTGCTCGGCTTCGGTAATCTCTGCAGACTTTTTGGTAAGGGCATTTAACTCGTCTTCTGTCCAGAAATCCAGCCAGAGCGCGTTGCCGACAGCACTCTTCGCGCTGTAGTATTCATGCTTTTCAACCAATTCGTCGATTTCTTTGAATATCTTTGTGCTGATCTTTTTCTTTGTATCGTTGTAGAAATCTTCGGTCTCTTTCGTCTTTGCCGCCTCAACAAGCTGCCTGCACTGATTCATTGCGCTCTGATAGCTTCCGGCAGCAATGTATTCATCTGCTTTTTTGCCGTAATCCGCAAGAAGCTTTCTTAAAAGCTCGCCGGCTTTTGCAGCTGCCTGTTCGTAATTTCCGTCATCCTTTATGACCTTTGAATACAGACTGTAAGCCTTAAGGTCATCCGAATCCTTTTCCGCCTGTACGGCAGCCTTAAAGTTTTCCTTTGACTTGTTCAGCTCGTCGATCTTTGAAAGAGCCTCCACCGCTTCGTCCGAAAGGCTGTCGATGTCCATCTCGATAACGGCGGAAACGGTGTTCTTTGCGGTCTTGTAGTTTGCATCTCCGGCCGCGAAGTCCTTAAGGACCTTTTCCATGCGGGCGCGCAGGTTTGCTGCGATCTTCTCGCTCTCCTTGTCGTTAAGGGTTGCGTTTTCATAAAACTCCACTGCCGACTTGTATTCGCCGTCATCAAGGAATTTCTCGATCTTCTTTGCTTCACCGCAGCCCGTAAAGAGGAGCGAAGCTGCTGTTGCGGATAAAACCGCGATACTTGTGGATTTTTTCATTTCTGACCTCATTTTTATGTGTTTTGTTTATTCTCTTTGTTGATGTTTTAGTTACGGGTTTCTGTTTCCTGTTTGGCTCAGAGTTTCTGTTTTTACCTTCATTCCCCGGACAGCAGGATGCTCTTTAACGCATCTATATCGCTTTTCTCAACGCCTGCACCGATAAGGTAACTCTCTATCCTTTCGGCAAGCGTGGTGCCGCTTGCGGAGGCCACGGTATCCTTATAGTCGACGATCACGGACGGAGTACGCATCTTCCCGATCTCAGCAAAATTGGAGAAAAGGAAATCCCGGTAAAGATCATCCTCCGACACGCCTAAAAGGCCGTTCACAAGGAAGGCGAGCATGCCCGTTCTGTCAGTACCGATGCTGCAGTGGAAGACCATGGGGTAATTGTCCCTGTTCCCGAGGACCGCAAAAAGCTCCTTAAGCTTGTCTTTGTTTAACAGGATTATGTTGCCTCCGGACTTTAGCGGAACAGATATATATCTGACGCCGTTTCCGAGAGGACTTTCCGTGATCCCGCCGTTTTCGTTGTTGTCGCTCTGTCTCAGATCAAGCTCTGTCTTTATACCGAGCCTTTCGATCTCTTTCCTGCCTTGGTCGGTCAGAAGCGTATTCTCAGACTCATCTGCGTTGAACTTTCCGGATCTGTACAGGAGTCCCTGTTTTACAAAGCCTTTTTCTGTCTTCCATCCTCCAAGATCCCTGAAGTTTATCACGCCGCCGATATCGAGATTGCGCGGAGCCGCACCGTCTGTAACAAACTTTTTCTTCTCCGTGCAGAATTCTCCGTTTTTCGCGTAATACCAGTATGTCGTTCCGACCTTCAGGTTATAAAAAGTGACGGTCTCTCCGAAACACTTGTATTCCTTTGCATCGCTAAGGTCCTCGTTTTCGGATAAGTATACATAATACCCGTCGCTTCCGTTCCCCTTAAAATGCATCTCTATGGGTTCAGGCTTGTCAAGCGCTTCCGTCCCCTTTGCATAAAGCGTACAGTTCGTGCTTTTATCTGCAATACACTTTTGCTGCAATTCGGTATGGATGTTTACGGTGATCTCCTTTTTCCCGCATGATGCGGCAAACACGGAGAGCACAAAAACAACCAGAAACAGTATTCTCTTTCTCATTATTCCTCCATGGTATCGGCAGGGCATGTTTGTTACACCGATCCCTGCCGACCGGCTGCCAAACTTAAGCAGGCTGCCTCCCGCCCGATCGGCGCAAAAAAAAGCAAAGCGTCTTTTAGGGACAGCTTTGCTATTATAATCTGTTTTTCACAAAAATGCAAGTGTGAGTCACCGGGGGTGTTTCCCTCCCGGTTACACTCCGGTATTCCCCGCAGTCTTTCTGTAAGTAAGTTCGATCATGATTATCATCATCACGATAAAGAACCCGACAAACGCAGGCAGTATCCACATTCCGAAAGCGGAAGCAAGCACTCCGAAGAGCGGCGGCATAAAGGTCGACCCAAGGTACGCGCTTGCCATCTGGACGCCTATTATTGCCTGCGAGTTGCCTGCCCCGAAATTCACCGGTGTCGAATGTATTATCGCAGGATAAACAGGCGCGCAGCCAAGTCCCACAACTATACACCCCGAAAGCGCAACCGCTTCGGGAAGTACCGGGACGGCCATAAGCAATACGCCAACACAGGCTATCGCCGTACCGAGCCTGATCATGTTGCGGTCCCCGAGCTTATCGGAAATAAAGCCCGAAATAAAGCGGCCTGCCGTTATCCCTATGCAGAAGAAGGATGCAAAGGCTGCAGCCCTGTCCTCTGTGATCCCTCTTGTCCCGATGAGATAGGTGGACATCCAGTGGATGCAGGTTGCCTCCGCTGCGCAGTATCCGAAGAATCCGGCAAGGAGCCTCGGAACGCCCGGGATCGCAAGCGCCCCTCTTAATCCGAGTACTTTTCCGGAGCTCTCCCCGTTTTTGTCCTTGTTCACCTTCCAAAGCGGCAGTCCCGCCACCAGCACAAGGGTTATGACCGTCTGCAGCGCAGCAACGATGCGGTAACCCGTCTGCCAGTTGTACCGGACCAGTGCAAAGCTCATCACGTAGGGGCTTATGATGGTCCCGACGCCCCAGAAGCAGTGTAGCCAGCTCATGTGCTTTGAACTGTAGTGCAGCGCAACGTAGTTGTTGAGCGCCGCATCTATGGCTCCCGCACCGAGTCCGTAGGGAACGGCAAAAAGGCAGATGGCGGTAAAGCTTTTCGAAAACGAGAAGCCAAGCAGGGCAGCTGCCGTAAGAGCCACGCTCAATACCGTCACATACTGCGTTTTAAGCTTTTTTAAGAGCCGTTCCGAAAACAGGCTCGAAACGATGGTCCCGGCGGATATTATCATGGTCACGATACCCATCGCGGAGACTTTAACGCCAAAAAAGCCGTACATCACAGGCCAGGCAGAGCCAAGCAGTGAGTCCGGGAGTCCAAGACTTATAAAAGCCAGATAGATCAATGCAAGAAGAAGCAGATACATATTCCTTTTCCGTGTTTTGCGCTGCCATGCCGGATCCTGCAATGCGCTGCCCCGCGGGACTTATGCAAAACACAGAGAAAACGCCACTCTCCCGTGACGTTTTCTCTTATTCCTTATATTTGATTTAATGCTGACAATAGACCTTTGGGCTTATTCGATCTTAGTTGATGCCGTAGAACATACCCGAAGAAGCGGTTCCGTTGGTCACATACCATCTGTCTGTGCCTTCAAAACGGCTTAAAGTGATGTTAAGCTTGTAATCGCCCATGAATGCGCTCTTGATCCAGTAAACGATATTAAGACGTCCGAGCTGTTCGAAGGTCTGCTCGTTGATCGACTGTGTATTGCCTGCATTGTAGTGAAGGCTGATGTTGAGCGGCTGATCGGGCGTGAAGCCGGAGCCGTTCTTTTCGCCGTTGAAATATGCGCTTAAATAGGTGCTGCACTTGTCGTCGCGGAGTCTTTCCTTGAAGTAAGGATCGAATCCGGCCTTACCGGATTTTCCGCCTTCCGTGAAGCCCTTTGCGTAAGGCTCGATGTCAGCAAAGAGATATTTCATCATCTCGATAGCTGTGTCATAATCAGCGGAAAGGCACATAACACTGTATGCCCAGTAAGCAGCAACGCTGCCGGGATCGGTTACATCCACTTCGTCCTTGAGCTCTGCAAGATTATCCGGTGTTCCCTTAAGTGTTATGACTCTGTCTGTAGTCCACTCGGGCTTTAATGTATTGCTGTCGCCCGATGCGATGCCGTTTACACGCGCCATTACTTTGTCAAATAAACCCATTTCATTTCCTCCTTATTTCCCGGGCCAAAGCCCGTAAAAATCCATGTCTGATCCGGACGCAGCCGGACGGGACCCAAATCTCCCGTTTTATCCGTGCATCCCGCCATAGCTGTAAGCCACACTATATCCGTGAATCCCGTTTTACCTTGTAAACCTTATTGCTGTACCGTAAGCAAGCACCTCTGCGGCACCGTCCATTATAGCCGATGAGCCGAAGCGGACACCTATTATCGCATCTGCTCCCATATCCGTAGCCTCGGCGATCATGCGCTCTGTTGCAATGCGTCTTGCTTCATCGATCATCTCGGTGTAGCCCTTGATCTCGCCACCCACAAGTGTCTTAAGACCTGCCATGAAGTCTTTTCCTAAATGCTTCGACTGCACTACAGCACCTTTTACAATTCCGAGAACATCATACTGCGCATTGGGGATATACTCGATAGTATAAATTTTCATGATAAACCTCCTATATTTTGTTCTTACCACTTTTCAAAGGATAACACAAAGAATAAAAAAAGTAAAGGATTGATGCTAAACAGAACGATTTTCGTATTGAATAGATCTATGCCGGATTATTTACTTCGTCGTTGCCTATGCATACTCGGGACTTTCACCCGTTAGAGCGCGCCCATGGCGCGCAAACTATAAAACAGGAAACATCCTTCAAATGTTTCCTGTTCCGATCATTATAACGTATTCTGTTGATCGATCACAACGACCTGCTCCGTCTTTGCGTTATAACCGATCGTTACTGTTTTTTCCCTGTAATCCTCGAAGCTTGGCTTCTTCCATCCGGTATGAAAGAAGGCCCTTGTCTCTGCATACACATTTTTCCCATCAATATCCAAATGGATTATGAAATATACACACCAAAAACGAAATGAAAAATCCGTGAGCTTAACTTTTTGAAAGACATAATGCTCCGCCTGCGAACGTATCCCGAGAATAATCCCCATGTAAACCATTGCAATCAGCACCAACGAGGCTACTGCTGCTATATCATACGTGATCAGGCTCTTTACAAGAAAATCTTTTACCTTCCAGAAGCTAAATACATATGCCACATTTACGATTATATGCAGGGTACCAAGCGCCACCAGCATGGTTTTAAGCGATTTCTTATTTACTTTGATGTCTATTGAGCTGTTTATCAATTGCAACTTTTGATCTTTGCTCAGGTCGTGATGTTCATTGGCTGTTCCAGACATAATACCTCCCATATACCGTTGTATACAGTCATCTGTTGGTGCAGTTATTTTTTACCATATAGATGGGAAAATGTCAAGTGAGGACCAAACATGGCAATTTTCGTATTGAATAAATCAATGGATTCGTCTATTATAGTCGTATGCGGTCTTTAAGACCGCGGTCCTGAACGGAAAACGCCGGTAATTGCGGCTTTGGAGGCACATATGTCTGCTTTGATGGAATTAAACAATGTCTCTTTTTATTTTGATAAGGGAAAAAGCAATGAAACAAAAGCTCTCGACAATGTTTCGTTAAAGGTTGAGGAAGGCGGCTTTGTAGGCATCGTCGGCACTCCCGGCGCCGGAAAGAGCACTCTTCTTGACATCATGTCCGGGATCCTTCTTCCGACGGAAGGCGAGTACCTGTTCAGAGGTGAGAACATGGCCAAAAAAGGGGCTGCAAAGCGTGCAAAGATGCGCAACTCCGAGTTCGGCTTCGTTTTACAGGATTTTGGTCTTCTCAGCGCAAACACCGGTCTTGAAAACGTCTGCCTTCCCTTAAGGTTTCGCAGGATCGCACCAAGGATGATCGAAAAACAGGGTCTTGAGATAATGGAGAGAATGAACATCCTCCACCTTAAGGACAGGAAAGTAAACGAGCTTTCTGGAGGCGAATGTCAGAAGATCGCAATTGCAAGAGCCCTTGTACACAAGCCTTCCGTGCTTTTCGCGGATGAACCCACAGGCGGCCTTGACGAAATAAATACGGTGCTGTTCATCGAGCAGCTGGCAAAGATAAATAAAGAAGGTGTCACAATAGTTATCGTGACCCACGATACAAAAGCCCTTCGCTCCTGCAGCAGGATCTATTCGCTTACGGACGGGCGGCTTGAGGAAGCCTGAAATCGGCCGGTCCTTAAGCCGAGGGCTTTCGATTATCGCGTAAAAAAGGCAGACAGTCTGGGGCTGTTTGCCTTTTTAGTACCAATATTTCAAACCGGATATGGTCTGTATTGCAAAATACCGTGCTCAAGGTCTTGAAGCCAGATCGATATGGGCCACGGTCCCGACTTTTCCGCTCTCTTTAAGATATATACCGGTCTTTCGCAGAACCGCGTTCGTTACGTTTCCTTCACCCTTAAGCATGAAATCCGTATCTGTATTTCCAAGATAGATGGCGCCTACATCGGCATCTTTAAGCTTTGTCAGACGATCGTTGCCCTCTGCGTCTTTGGTCCATATCTTAAGCTTATTAAAGATCCTGTCATTTTCATCTATCCAGCCGTTGTTATCGTCATCAAACCTTGCAAGATCGGCAAATCCGTCACCGGACTTCGTTCCGAAGAGCTCGCTGCCGTCGTTGATAACACCGTCACCGTTTTTGTCAAGCGCGAGGAACCCGCTTCCTTCGCCCGCAAAGGATACTTCTTCCTTCACACCGTCTGCATCCAGGTCAAATGCTATCTTCAGATCGCTTACCCTGCTGACATTTGTGTCAAGGTTGATCATGAGCGGGTCCGTAAGGATGTAGCTTTCCTCGGTTATATTGCTGTATTCGGATGTAAACGCACGCGACATGGAAAGATCGACATTGAAGGTTATGCTCCTTCCGTCCGCGGTCTGTGCAATGCCCTGTGCCGCAAACGTGGTGCTCTCATACTCCGAAAAAGCCCAGTTTGTAGCTGTGGTCTTGGTCCACATCGTTCCGGCTGCAGGGTTTGTAGAGCCGTTTCCCTGCGCTCCGCCTGCTTTTGCAGCAAATACAGCCGAAACAGAGCTCGACCTTGCATAGAACTCCTTCATGCTGAAGCTGCTGCTTCGCATGTCAAGGGCCTTCTCGCCTGTATCCTTCAAGGTGTACTCTTTCCCTTTATGGTTCAATGCGGCAAGCATCTGGCGAAGAGCTTCAAGCAGCGAATCCTTGTGCTCCGTAAGGTCGTACTCGGGCTGCGGCTTTTCACGCATGCGTTCAAGCATGTTCTGTAATGCGCTTGCTTCTGCCTGTTTCTGCGCTTCAGCATGCGATCTGTCACGTTCTTCGGTTATCGCGTTAAGGTCCGCCACAGCAGACCTTCCGCTCTTTTCGTTAAGTGTGGCAAGTTTCTTGCCGATCTCCTCGTCAGCCCTTGCAACAAGCGATACCGATTCATACCTGCTCTCGCTTGCGTACAAATGCTCGGACTGCATATTTACAGCACTGTTTTCGATCTTCATTCCGGACTCCTTTCCGACTGCATAAAACTCCTTTTAAGGTCGCGGCACTTCGCTGCTCCCCTTGTGTCTTACACAGGATATATCGGTAAAAAATAGCGGAATTTAAATGGGCACCGGTGGTTTTTTCATCTAAAAACCACCGGTGCCCATTTCATGTTTATAACAATATCTTCTGTCATATCATATCTTCTCTGCCGATCCAAGTATCTCCTTCGCCCTCCGAAGCACCGGCAGCTCTCTTGCTGCGATAAGCCTTCCGAGCTTCGTTTCCCGTCTCTTCTCATACTCCGCGACCGCTTCGTCATACGAAAGCTTCAGGGTAGAAAGGTGGAACTGCTCTATCTCGTCCGGCATCAAGTGCTTTTCGCCAAAAGCAATTACCCTGCACAGATAATAATTATTGATGTTGTGACGGTGGATCAGGTTGTAATAGTCGCTTACGATGCCGATCTTGCAGACCACTTCAACATCCGCTCCAAGCTCTTCCTTAAGTTCGCGCTTTATCCCTTCATCCGGGGATTCGCCCTTCTCCACGCCGCCGCCCGAGGTTTCAATTATCGTTGCCTTTCCAAAGTCGTCGTCCCGGCTTGCCCTGCAAAAGTAGAAGTTTCCGGCGTCATCATACACGATCGCTCTTGCGATCTGCCTGTCATGGTCCGTATATTCGAAGGGCCATTCGTTGTCTCTGAGTTCTATCAATAATTCGTTTTGATCCATCTTTTATCACCTACTCACCTGTCATATCCGCAATCAATCCATTCTCTTGAAGGCAATGTTTAGACTAAAAAACATGTGGATTCCATTATCCCGCCTGTTTTGAAGACAGCACTTTGTTTCAAAACAGGCGGCTTTGTTCGAAAGCCGCCTATATTTTCGTTTTCAGAAGTTTATGGTTTCAGGTGCTGCGGTAAACGAGCAGATGGTCGCGGTTGCGTTCTTAAAGCGGAAAACCTCAGTGTTTCCGTCATCTTCGGAATACATCCCGCGAAGCTGCGGATATGCGTCAAGCATAGCCTTCTTCACTTCCCTGCGCTCATCGGCGATAAGCTCGCCAGCAACCCTGATCCACTGTCCGTCCTTGAACGCGCAGATCTCCGCATTGGGGTTCTTGTGAAGCTGCTTTGAAACATCCTTGACCTTTCCTGTCTGGATGTAAATGCCGCCGTCATACAGAAGTACTGTGCCAAAAGGCCGTACCTTCGGCTTGTCGCCGTCAACGGTCGCAAGATAATATGTGCCTGCTTCTTTTAAGAAATTCACTACTCTTTCCATAGCTGCCTCCAAATCTGATGTTTTGCCCGATTTTCCGGCGAATTTGCGCGAAGAAACCGCGCCGGTGGTTTCGCCTTGCATCATCCGCTCACATCTTTAAGATAACAAAGAGCTTTCTCCTTCGCAAGAGTTTTTTATTACAGATGAATGTGTTATAATACAGCAGAAGCCGTTAAAGGCGTGAAAAGAAAGGCAAACCCATGGAATTCGATCACATACAGCATTATGCATATTCAAAAGAACTGCCTCCGACCGACTCGTTCGGTGATATCGACCTTGAGGATCCCGCGATCTTTCCCGAGATTCTCGAATACCGCGAGTCTTTAAGAAAAGGGCTTGAAAAATATGCTCCCGAATGGATAGACATGGACGGTGTTCCCTGTGTACGTGTAAGAGATTCGGCATGCCTTCCCCCTTCGCACCCTCAGGATGCCGGCTGCAAGGCGCCGGTCACTCCGGCGATCCTCTATCTCCACGGCGGTTCGTTTATCTTTCCCCTTCAGGAGATGATGCTGCGCAATGCCGCATATTATGCGGAAAATCTTCACATTCCGGTTTTTCTTCCGGAATACAGGCTTGCCCCCGAACATCCGTTTCCGGCGGGTTTCGAAGACTGCGTTACCTGCCACAGATACCTTATCTCTCATGCAAATGAGCTTTGCATAGATCCCTCAAAGATCATCATACTCGGGGATTCCGCCGGCGGCGCCCTTGCGGCTGCTCTTTGTCAAAAGCTGCGGGATGACACTCTGCCCCGGCCCGCGGCATCGGTCACAGACGGCAAAGCCGCACATCAGCCCTGCCTTCCCAGACCCATCTGTCAGGTGCTCATTTACCCTGTAACAGATAACCGCATGCAGCAGCAGAGCTTTAAGGACTATGCCCACGGTTCGTGGTCTGCTGCCGCAAACAGGCACATGTGGAATATGTACTTAAAAGGCTGTGATAAATACGCAGCCCCGCTCCGCGCCTCTTCCTTCGCAGATCTTCCCGATGCCTATATAGAAGTCTGCGAAATGGACTGTCTTAGGGATGAAGGCCTGGAATACGCCGATGCCCTGTCAAAAGCCGGCGTAAACGTTGAACTCCGCGTCATCAAGGGCGCATATCACGGCTATGACGGGTTCTTTGATTCTTCGCTCACAAAGCAGAGCCTGAGCGAACGCGTTTCATACATGCGAAAAAAATGCATTGAATTATAAAGCAAGATTCTTCAGATATTCTTCCACATTCTGATAATGTATATCTTCCGAGTCCGTGGTTATACCGCGATAGATCACGTATTTGCCCAATATCTTACCAAAGCGGTGTTCAGCTTCTTTGCATTTTCCGGCATCGATCAAATGGCGATACTGGTCCGGAACCTGTTCCTTGCTGTGTTTGATCTCATATATATTGCATGTCAATGTTGCCGGATCGTAAACAAGCATATCGAATTCGCCTACAGCAAACTGCACATGATACACTTCTTTATCCGGCAGTGCTGTTTTGGTCTCAAGTAAAACGATTTCTTCCATGATAAAACCCCTGACAGTATTAAGAATCCTGTCAAGGATAATCCTGCGATCGGAAGCATCAAGATAATTGAATTTTCCGTCAAGCATCAGTGAGGTTACCAGTGCCTCAGCGAGCGCATACCGCATACCCGGCTGGCTGAATACCGGCTTTGCCGTACGTCCCCCCTGTTCCGGCAAATAAACCAGATTGATCTCTGTAACAAGATCCAGCAACGACAGATACTCTTTAATCTGGCTTGCGTGTGCTTCGTCGATCTCAACCGTCTGTTCTTCTTTGTCGAGGATATCCAGCATCGTTTTCAGAGAACGTTCCACTTTTTTGCGGTCAATTTTGCTTTCTATGTCAACAGGCCTCTCTCTGTCCTTCAGCAGATTGCGTGAAGCGATTGACAGATCGGAAGAACGGAATGTACGCGTAAGGACTTCTTTCGTAAAATGATGATTCATATCTTCCACCACACGATTGATCGCACTTGTCAGCTCTCCGTTTTTATAAAGGTCGTAAAGCAGACGAAAATGACCGCCGTCCTGATAATGCTCCAACGAATGCTGAATGTTCTGCGCAATAGCTGTGTTTATATACATATCCGCGCCCTTCTTGGTTGCGAATGCCGACTTTGCGTTATAGTTTATACCACTCGCGCTCATCGTGCCGCCGTAACGGATAAACTCATCGATTCCCTTGATCCCCAGCACATTTTCAAATTCACGATAAGGGATAAAGGTGGTATGAAGCATAATACAGCGGTCATAAAGCTGCCCCTGCTCTGTAAACACGAAGCCCAGAGAATCGGTACCTGACAAAACGATCTTCATTCCGCTTGCAGCATAGATATCGGAAAACAGTGCAGCCCCCTCGATAAAGTCCTTCATAAGGGTGACCTCGTCGATGAAAACATACTCATAGCCGTTTTCCTCGAGCAGGCGCATATCTGTATTGACCTGAGACAACGTATTTGTCTGATTAAGCTGAAGAAACGCTGTCTTTTTGTATTGTTCCGGCGTCATTTCAAGGATGATCTGCCGTATCATCGTTGTTTTTCCCGTCCGGCGCAGGCCATAAAGAATAAAGACCTTGTCCTGTTGCTCACCAAAAATAAAGTCATGTAATGCGCCATAGCATTCACGATGACGGAATTTTTTTGCCGGAGATGCCATTTTTATGAGCTCATCCCCGATGCGAACATAGGTTTTAAACCTGCTTACGGAAACCCTGTCTTTCTCCGATTTCCTTTTTGACGGCGCAAGAAGCTTTATTTTTTTGAGCTTTGCTTCCATTTCTTTGCGCTTTTCAATCTGTGCACGCAACTCATCCACCTTATCAAAATCGACATAGATTTCATGACGCTCGCCGTTCACCGTAACACGGTGATAATAATACTCTTTTCCCCTGATCTTCTTTGCCGATATTCCTCCCGGCGGCAACAAAGCAATCTCACGTTCCAGTTCTTCAATTTGCGCTGTTCTCTCTAAATTATCCATGCCTGTACCTTCCGAATTTGTTATACCCATTATACCCAATTTCTACATTTGTGTCAACTGGGTATAACCACATCTTTATGTCAAGCTTTCTCAGGTGTTTATTCATTATCACCCGGATAACTTAACAAAGAACCCGTTATCCCGATATTAATTTTTAAAATAAAAGCAGGGAACGCCGTATTGACGTTCCCTGCAGTTTCAATCATATTTAAGCATTTACGATCTTTCCAAAGTCGGGCTTTAAGGATGCGCCGCCGATAAGGCCGCCGTCGATGTCGGGCTTTGAAAGGAGCTCTGCAGCGTTAGCTGCGTTCATGGAACCGCCGTACTGGATGCGGACAGCTTCTGCTGTTGCAGCGTCGTACATCTTAGCGATAAGGCTGCGGATAAGTGCGCAAACCTCTTCAGCCTGATCTGCGGTAGCGGTCTCGCCTGTGCCGATAGCCCAGATAGGCTCGTAAGCGATAACAAGCTCTTTTACCTGATCGGCTGTTACGCCGTCAAGATCCCACTTGATCTGTCTCTCGATCCACTCTTTGTAGGTGCCTGCCTTACGGAGTGCAAGTGACTCGCCGCAGCAGAGTATGGGCTTTAAGCCTGAAGCAAAAGCCTTCTTAACCTTAGCGTTGATGAGGATATCGTTCTCGCCGAAAATATCTCTTCTCTCGGAGTGACCGATGATGATGTACTCTACGCCTGCATCTTTAAGCATGGGAGCGGAGATCTCGCCGGTGAAAGCGCCCTTGTCTTCGATGTAGAAGTTCTCGGCGCCTACATGTACGTTTGTGCCCTTAACAGCTTCGGCAACGGTTGTGATGTCGATAGCGGGAACACAGTAAACAACGTCTACAGCGTCATTCTTTACAAGATCTTTTAATTCTTCGCAGAGAGCCTTAGCTTCGCTGGGAGTCTTGTTCATCTTCCAGTTGCCTGCGATGATTCTTCTTCTTGACATATTATATTCTCCTTTATGTAGAGCGAATACGGATTTCTCCGCTACGCTCCCGAAATCCTGACGGTGTTCGCAACGCCTTTTCCGTGCTTCGCACGGGGCATTGCTCAACCGATTCGTTCGTAAAATCCGTGTCAGACCTCGTAAACGGGTCTGACACGACTTTTCCTCACTTTATTCGCTCACTTGTCATCTGCAGCAACAACGCCAGGAAGCTCCTTGCCCTCAAGGTACTCAAGGGAAGCGCCGCCGCCTGTGGAGATGTGGCTCATCTTGTCTGCAAGACCCATCTGGTTAACAGCTGCTGCGGAATCGCCGCCGCCGATGATGGTTGTTGCGTCTGCATCTGCAAGAGCCTGGGCAACGCTCAAAGTACCCTTTGCAAGTGTAGGATTCTCGAATACGCCCATAGGTCCGTTCCATACAACGGTCTTTGCGCTCTTAACAGCGTCTGCATAAAGAGCAGCTGTCTTAGGTCCGATGTCAAGGCCTTCAAGGTCTGCAGGGATCTTGTCGGAATCAACAACGCAGGTGTCAACGGGTCCGTCGATGGGATCCGGGAATGCCTTTGCAACAACGGTATCAACAGGAAGAAGGAGCTTCTTGCCAAGCTTCTCGGCCTTCTCCATCATCTCTTTGCAGTAATCGATCTTCTCGGTATCAAGAAGGGAATTACCAACTTCATAGCCCTTAGCCTTAAGGAAGGTGAATGCCATGCCGCCGCCGATGATAAGTGTGTCGCACTTCTCAAGGAGATTGTTGATAACGTTAAGCTTGTCAGCAACCTTTGCGCCGCCGAGGATAGCTACGAAAGGACGAACAGGATTCTCAACGGCGTTGCCGAGGAATGCGATCTCCTTCTCCATAAGGTATCCTACTGCGCAGTTTCCACCCTTCTTGCGGATGAACTCGGTAACAACCGATACGGAAGCATGTGCGCGGTGTGATGAACCGAAAGCATCGCAAACATAGTCGTCTGCAAGCTCTGCAAGCTCTTCTGCGAACTTTGTGCCGGCCTTGTTGGGCTTTGTCTCTTCTTCACCGCGGAAACGGGTGTTCTGAAGAAGGATAACATCGCCGGGCTGCATAGCTGCAACTGCTGCTGTAGCCTCTTCGCCGGTTACGTTGTAATCATGGATGAACTTAACTTCCTTGCCAAGCTTCTCGGAAAGGCGCTTAGCAACGGGTGCAAGAGATTCTTTCTCGTTGGGGCCTTCCTTAACCTTGCCGAGGTGTGAGCAAAGGATAAGCTTGCCGCCGTCATTGATAAGCTTTTTGATAGTGGGGAGAGCTGCTACGATACGGGTATCGTCTGTGATCTCGCCGTTCTTGAGCGGTACGTTGAAATCGCAGCGGACAAGGACTCTCTTGCCCTGTGCGCTGAAGTCATCAACTGTTTTCTTTAACATGGATCTGTCCTCCGTTAATTATTTTTACGAGACGCCTCGATTCCGCTTCGCTTCATCTTTGTCTCTTGAAAAAAAGGGCCCGGTCCAAAAGACCGGACCCTTAAAGGTCTTAATAAGACGGTATTCCCGGAATTACTTTAACTCTGAGAAGTACTTAATGGTACGAACCATCTGAGAGGTGTAGCTGTTCTCGTTGTCATACCACGAAACTACCTGAACGAGGTTGTTCTTGCCAACCATTGTCTGTGTAGCATCGAAGATCGAACCATAGGTGCTTCCTACGATATCGGAGGAAACGATCTCGTCTTCGTTGTATGCGTAAGACTCGTTAGCAACGCTCTTCATGTACTCGTTGATCTGCTCCTTGGTAACTTCCTTCTCAACTTCTGCGAT
>JAEEGL016466044.1_pt1 | contig 31664 bp, 24 predicted proteins | sample 9134231 | NCBI WGS metagenome assembly JAEEGL01 (sample SAMN16246548, study PRJNA631951) | gut metagenome | biome: gut microbiome; feature: rumen; material: fiber-attached | host: Bos | place: Iran: Karaj | collected 2018-10 | reverse complement strand
GGAATATCACACGTTTCCGTGTGTTTCATGCTTCATCTCATAAAAAAGCTCGAAAAACTGGGAGTTTTCCGAGCGGTCTTATCAAAATATGAGCACAAAAAGAGCATAATCCACGCATACGCAAGCTGCGTGAAGAATAACCACAAACTGTGTTCGATATCCCATTCGCCCGGTTTAAAATCGGACATACTCCACAGAAATTACCTGCCATACCGGCCGCAACCTTCTGTTTCAACGCATATCTTCTGCAGTCAGTGCGCATTCAGCGCACTCAACGTGTTTAATTATAACACATATATAGGGATAAATCAACAATTTGCAGAAATTGTATTTGTAAATTTTTTATGTACAATAATTTTATTTTAACTATATATCTTTACGCCCTTTCACGTCACAGCAGAAACACTTTTCTTCTCTGTGACAGAGGGCTGTTTTACGCCTGTTTTCAGTTCCCGAAGATATATTTCAGAGCCGTGAGCACAGTATCGCCCACCTTTTTCGAGTTCACAAGTTCGAGAGCCCTGTCGGGGCGGTCCGTAATGATATTGTCAACTCCGAGAGCCATCATTTTCTTCATTTCGCTCTGCCTGTTCACGGTCCACACGAAAATGCGCTTTCCGTGATGATGAGCGGAGTTGACCACTGCCTGATTGACGAACAGATAGTTCATGCTCACTGCGTCTATGTAAGGCAGCTGCGCATATGATGTAGCTGTTGCAAGGTTGGCGATGAATGCGGTCTTTATCTTCGGATTCAGCTGCTTCACCTTTTTCAGCGCAGGATATGAGAACGAGGTGATATAGCAGGAATGCACCAGGCCGTACTCCTCAACCAGCTCCACTACCTTTTCGGCAGTCTTTTTAGGCTCTCCCGAGCGCTTTATCTCTATATTGAGCATGATATGGTCACTCACGAGTTCAAGAACGTCTGAGAACAATGGTATCTCAACGTCGTCGAACTCTCCTTCACCCTTGAACCACGAGCCCGCAGACAGTGTCCTGAGCTCCTCGTAGGTGCGTCTTGCAACAAGTCCCTTTCCGTTGGTGGTCCTGTCCAGCTTGTCATCGTGTATGACTACCAGCTGACCATCGGCAGTAAGCTGCACATCGAGCTCGATAAAGTCTGCGCCGCAGTCCACAGCCGCCTGAAAAGCAGGCATGGTATTCTCAGGAGCCACCTTTGAGAAGCCTCTGTGAGCCGTTACCTGAGTCCTGCTGATGATACCCACGTTCAGGCTTATATTGCCCTGCGAGAGCGCTTTGAGGTAGGACAGGTTCATCACCGAACTTACGGCGACAAGACCTGCAATGATTATCGCGCTTTTCTTCTTGCTGAACTTTTTGTAGCCCTTGTTCGGCAGCTCCAGCTTCTCTTCCTTTTCGTCCTTCATGAACTTGTCGGTAAGCAGCCATATAATGGCAGGAGCTGAGAAGAATGCCGAAACAGCCGTGAAAACGCTCCAGGTATAGCGAAGTATCTTAAGAGCTGTACCGAAAGCTGCGCCGGGCTTTGAAATACCCTTGACAAAAAAGACTATGATAAAGCTCAGACCGAATGTTATCAGGGCGATGAGTGCAACTATCCCGATACTCCACGACAGCGCCGAGAGTATCATCTTAATGCGCTGACCGTGCATTTTTTCCTTGCTCTTCTTTATGCACTCCCTGAACGGCTTGTCAGTAAGCACAAGATAGTGTATACTGTAGCTTGCGCCTATGATAAAGATGATGAACAGCAGCTCTATCAGCACATAGCATATTACTGCCACCGCTCCGTTTACTGAGTAGAATATCCTCCTCAGCACAGGCATGAGAGGAGCCATGAACATGCCCGAGGACAGCGAGAACTGCGCAAGGGGCATTATGGCCATATAAGCAAGGAACGGAACAACTCCCGTGCCCTTCATGGCTTTTCTGAACGTATGAAGCCCCACTCTGAACATTCCGTTCGTAAATATGCGTTCCTTTTTGCTGAAGCAGGAAAAGCACGCCACAAGTGCGGAGAGTTCCACAAAGGAGAAAAAGGCGTAGCAGAACAGCATAAGGATAATGACTATAAGAGTAGAGGGGTGCTTTAAGTATACGAGAAGATTCTCGTCATCAAGGTATGCAACTCCCGAAAGCTTCATGGTAAGCTTCAGCAGGAGTGCAATAACAGGTGTGCCAACTGCGAGCAGGAGGAGCTTGAATATAAGTTCAAACACCAGAAAGTGAGGCATTGCTTTCAGAAAAACGCCCGCAGGTCTAAGTATTTTTTTCATTTCTGTACTCCGAACAAATGGATTTACTTCAATTATACGCCCCTGAACGTCCGTTGTCAATATCGCGTTGCGCTTATTGAACAAAAAAGGCATAAAGAAATTTCTTCCTTATGCCTTTTTCTGAAATAATGCAAATTTCAGCCAACTATTCCCGAGCGCTCTATGCCCTCGGTAAAGTGCTTCTGCAAAAATACGTACATGATAAGCACGGGAGCTATTGAAAGCAGGCAGCCCGCCTCCTTCCATACTATCTGATCGCGGGGGCTTATCTGCACTGTAGGGTCGTCGAAAAGATTCATTTTCAGCTCGTTGTCCAGATTCGTCAGCATTAGAGCTATAGTCTTTGTATCGGTAAAGAAAGTGCTGCTCACGTAATAATCGTTCCAGTACCAGACCACTGAAAACAAGAATACCGTCAGCAGAGCCGCCGAAGCATTGGGAAGCATTACCCTGACAAAGGTTTTCAGCGGTCCGCAGCCGTCGATATAGGCAGCGTCCTCCAGTTCGCGGGGCATGCCCTTGAAGAACTGGCGGAATATATATATCATAAGTCCCGCACGTATGCCGTTTGCAGTCATAGCAGGCAGATACATGGTGAGACCGCTGTCTATGAGATTCAGCGAGAACAGCCCCTTTATGCCGAAGTATCTGAACTGGGTGTACAGCGGCAGGGATATGACCTGTGTCGGCACCAGTATCATCATAATAACGATACCGAAAAGCGCCTTGCTGCCCCTGAACCTGAACCTTGCAAAGCCGTAGCCCGTCAGCGCACAGGAGAACACCTGCACCAGCGAGCAGCCTATATTCAGCAGCAGGGTATTCCCGAGGGTTTTCCAGTAGTCCATAGCATCGATAGTCTCGGCTATTACCTTAAGGGTGTAATGCCTCGGTATCCACATTACCGTAGGGTCGCTCATATCCGCCCTGTCCCTGAAAGCGCAGCTTATCATGTATATCAGCGGATACATTATGACAAAGCCCAGCCCTGTCAGTATTACCGCTCTGAAAAACGGCCACACCTTATCTGCAACGGCTTTGCGGCGCAGATAAGCCCTGTCTTCAGGAGAAGCAGAGGCTCTGCGGAGCCGCTTTGCCTCACGGCTGCTCATACCGCTGCCTATTTCATCTGCCGTTTTGACTACGGGCGCATCAGTAACATCTGCCATTCATGCACCCCCTCAGTCGTTCTCATAGTAGATAAATCTGTTCATTACCGCCGTAACAACGCCTATAGCCGCTATTACCACCGCAAAATATATCCACGCCATTGCCGAGGCCTCTCCGAAGTCGAACTGGCTCCTCATGGCGGAAATGCGGTTCATTACGCTGTTCATGGGGTTGGTGAACGAATCTATCACCGTGAATATAAGATTTGCAAGTATGAACGGGCTCACATAAGGAAAGGTTATCTTCCAGAAGTACTCCCACGCCGTAGCGCCCTCCATCTGAGCCGCTTCACGGGCTGACGAGGGTATATTCTGCAATGCAGCAAGGAAAAGGATTATCTGTATGCCCGAATTCCACACGATACCGAATATATTGTCCGCAACAGCCGCGATAAAGGTGCTCATGCTGTCGCTTATGCCGTATATGCCGAGGAACTGCATGAGTTCACCCACAAGATCCGTAGAGAACATGGTGGAGAACTGCTCCGCTCCCGTATTGCCCGTAGAGTCCATATCGCCGCTGATTATGCGGAAAACAGGTCCCGTAGCTATAATAACGGGAAGAAAGAACACCGCCCTCGCAAGAGTCCTGCCTTTGAACTTCTGATTGAGAACCACAGCTATGAACAGTGAAAATATCAGTATCAGCGGCGTCTTCCACAGAGTTTCGAGGAGCACTTCACCGAGATACTCCGTATAGTATGGATCCTCCCCGATAACGCTGAAATAGTTCTTCATTCCCCTGAACTGCGTATGCAGTGCCCCGGGGTCTACGGATACGTCGCAGAAGGAATACCACAGCGACTTCCCGAGAGGTATCAGAAAGAAAAGCACGGTACCGACGAGCCAAAGTCCGATGAAGCCGTAGCCGTACAGTGACTTTCTCCGCTGATAGGACATAACGCGCTTGTTTTTGCAGCTTTTTTCAGTTTTATTGCTCATCGTTCTTTCCTCCTTCCTCATTCCTCACTGTCAAGTGAAATGAATCCGCCGTCCCACCTGACAGTCATTTTCTCAAAGTCCGTCACTACCCTTGTACCATCGGAGTACACCGTAGTCACCACATCTCCGTCCGCCTTGTAGTCGGTAATATAACATGCTGAGACCTTGCTCAGCAGAGGCTCCAGCACAGCGTATCCCTCCGCCGCCTTTTTGCAGCCCCGCTTGTAATTGGCGTAATACAGCACGTCCAGCTCAGTGTCCTTCAGTTCCCCCGTTTCAGCGTATATCATATCATAGCCCGGACAGCTTCCCGTGGCCGCTGCCATGAGCAATGCCCTTTCCGGGTCGGGACTGCCGTTTACGGCCTCCGAGGAATAGGGTATCACGCCATGCATTACCATCTGATAAAATGGTATATCCTCGTCGAACAGGTCGAACCTGCTCGAAGACGCAGGCATTTTCTTTATATGGCTCACATATGGCAGAGCATAGGCGTTTGCATTGTCCGCAAGGACGCCGCCCTTCAGCTTTTCCGCAAGCTTTCCGCAGCTTTCCGTAAACAGCTCCTCCGCTTTTGCCCTTGATATATTCTTCTTGCCGTAGTCGCCGTAAAGTGAGGCAGTAAGGCTTGCAAGCGATACGCCGTCAAGTCCCGCCTCCGAATAATTCTCCGAGATATCCCCCAGCACCTTGCCGTAATATCCCGGTGAAAGGAGCGAGAGATTCTTTTTGAAGCCGTCGGGTATGCCGTAGGCTCTGTCGTAGCTGACTATCCTCGAATAGGAGCCCGACACCCTCACAGCCGTATCCGTAAAGGAGTAGTAACCGTTTCCCGAGCGGAAATCCCTGTTGTCCGACACGGGATACAGACTGAACCCGTACTCCCCGACAAGGTCGGTGAACCTGCGGAAACCTCCACTGCCGCCGAGCTTTCCCGAGGGCTTTGCCTCTGTATCGACTTTATTCTTTATGCCGTCATTTGTCCAGTTGTGGTAGGAAATGACCATTTCCTCCACGCCGCTGTCCCTGAGACCGCTTATGATATCAGCCGCCTGCCCGTAATCGGTGACGGAGGTCCTGAGTGAAACGGGTATGCCGAGGATAGGCTTTTTCTTCATAACGCCGCCGTACAGGTCAAGATACATGGGAGCACTTCCCTCCCTGCACTTTACGGTCACTCCCTGCTCATCAAGGAGGTACTGTCTGTATCTTGCGGCGATATCCGCATAATCCGCGCCCTTTCCGGCAATCGGATAATACAGCAGCTCGATATCGTCCGACTTTATCTTTCCGCGCTCGAATACCGTGTACTTATCACGTTTGTTTCCTGACATATAGAAGCTGTCCGTACTGCGGAGCACGAATGTCATATTGCATATATTATAGCTGCTCTTTGACTGTCCCGAAACATTTGCGGTGATATAGGCATTGGAATCTCCCTTTGCCGCAACTGCAAGGAGAGCGTTGTCCTCCCTGACAATACCGTACACCGGCAGGTAGATCTGCTCCGGGACAGCTCCCCTGTTCTGAGGCACAGCCGTTACGTCGCTGCCGTAGATACGCTGCTGATAGAGGTTCGTCTGCATGGTGCGGTCGTTATTGAAGCGCACCAGCGCTCCGCAGCCGTCGGGTATGACGAAATAGCCCTCCTCCTTGTCTGAGGCGGCACCGAAACTGCCCAGAACAGTGAGCTCCGTAGCTATATTGCCGTTGTTTGATTCCTTTATCTCCGATATCTTCACACTTGCGCGGAGATGATCTTCCTCAACCGTATACTCAACAGGCACGGTAAAGCCTGCGTCCTTGTATTCATAAACTACGCGGATACCGTCACTGATATCGCTTACCTTGATATCACAGTCACTGTCGCTGCCCGAGCGGAGCATATTATTGCCCGAGCGGCTCATGGGTATGCCGTAGCGGAGCACATTAGACGAACGCAGCTCGTCCGCTATGAGCCCGGTCGCATTCCTGTCCTGGGAGGCTTCAAGAGGCGAAGACCACCATATATATCCGTTCTCCTTGTTCTCGATACCGAATATGGCGCTCCTGTCGTCAACTATCATGCGCAGCTTGCTGCTCTCCGCTCCGTATCTGAACGCTCCGAGGTAATGCCTGCCGTCAGCGGTCAGCCACGCAAAGCTGCCCTCCGCAGACCTGTATATGCGCTTTCCGTCCTCTGTCCTGTCATACTCAAAGCTGACGTCGGGGCTTTTCATATCCCTGTCAAGGAGCTCGAGTTTTTTCCTGTCCTCAGACAAAAAAGCGTATTTGCTGTCCAGTGATGAAACTATTTCCCGTATCCTCTTTACTCTGCTGACATTTTCATCGGTAACGGCGAAAAATCTCCCCGCGTCGCTGACATAGAGCTTTCCGTCGTCACACTTGCTGCCGTTCTTGAAGGACGCGGCAGCTTTGCCGCTTCTGCTGTCGATGATGACAAGCTCGCCGATCTTTTTCAGTTCGTCTATCCTGTCGGAGATCTCCTGCTGCTCCGGAGTATAATCCTTTTTGCTCTTTGGCTTGCCTCCGACCGACTCCCACAGCCTGTCGCCGAAGTCCTTGTCCTTGAAGTATACGTCATAGCCGTCGCAGCTGCCTATTTTTTTCAGGTACTTCTCTGCGTCCTCCGCCGAAAGCTCCGCTTTCTCCACAGATTCCGAGCGCTTTGACTTCTCTCCGCCGCCCTCCTCGGGAGCCTTTGCAGCTGTCACCCCCGGCGCCGCCGTATCCTCACTGTCCGCATGAACGCTGCCCGATACCGTCACGGACATGACCGCAAGCAGGCATATGAGCAGATTCCTTAATCTTTTACCCATCTGCTGCTCCTTTCAGACGCGGGCTCTGTAGGAAAGCTCGGTGTATACGGTTGATATGAAGATGTACACCTGCTGTACCAGCGACATGAACAGCACCAGCAGAAACAGCATTATGAGCATGGCCGCTATGGTCAGCGCCACAGCAAGCACCGTTTTGCCGAATGAGTACTGATGCACCGACTTCACCGCCGAAAACAGCAGCACTACCGTCCAGCAGGTCCCTACAAGCTCAATTACCTGCATGAATACCGCCTCGTCCCGAACAAGCACATGGGAAAGCAGCACATTTACATAAAGCTGTACCACATATGGTATCAGAGCATAAGCGCTGTATATGCATATATTCTTCAGGGTACCCTCGCCATCCAGGAGGGTGCACACTGCCCAGTTGCCCACCGTCCATGCTCCGAAAAGCACGAAGCTGCGCACGATATAGGGTATAATATTAAAGGTCTTGTCATACGGGATATGGAACTGAAATCCGTAAAGCCGTCCGTAGGCTATCTCGCCGAAAAAGAGCAGAACAACTATGAGCATCGCTATCCTGAGTGAGCCCGACTTCTTCCAGCGCATATCCTCGAAGCCTTCAAACGGGTGCATTACCGCATGCTTGACCCACTGGCCCTGTGTAAGCTCCATCATTGCTGACTCTCCTCCTTTTTCACGGTATTTTTCTCAGCTCTGCGCTTTCTGACCAGCTTTCTCCCCACCGCAGCCGCGGCGATGAGCAGCACCGCTCCTGCCGCAACAGCAGTAAAGTTTTCCTTTAGAAACTCGCTTCTCCTGCCCTCAAAGGCTTTGTTGTAAATATCGCCTGCGTCCGCAAGCTTTGCGTACTTCATGGCGCCCTTGTAGTCGCCCTTGCGCAGCAGCGCAGAGGCTATTCCCACATATGCCCTGCGGTAGTTGCCGTCCCTTGCGAGAACCTCCTCCCACGGACCGAGAGCCTCCTCGTAGCAGCCGTCGTTGTAGAGAGCCGCCGCCTTGTGGACTACCCTGCCGAATGAGGTCTCCCTGAAAACAGTGACCGTATCCTTTGAGGAATCAAGCACATAGAGCTTGTCGTCCAGTGACTCCACAGCCGCCGCATGGTCGAATCCGCCTGTCTGCCTGGCAATGGCGCCTGTTATGAACAGGAGGTTACACTCCTCGTCATACTGGAAGATACGTCCCGTAGTGAAATCAAGACAGTTTATGCAGCCGTCCGCTGCAACGTCGATATCCACTATGGACGGCGCAAAGAACTTGTTCTGCGAGCTGTCGTACATGGGCTTGTAGTCGCCGAAGGTCACCGAAAGATTTGAGAAAATATTGTTTCCCGCCGCATTCAGCTTCTTGACCGTGTCCGTGGTCTGAGTATTTGAAGCGGTACAGGTAAAAATGAAGTCCCCGTCGATATCAAAGCTGGTGATACCCGTAGGAACAGTTCTTGTTCTTCCTGCCTTTTTCTCCTCGGACATAAAAAGTCCCCTGAAGTAATTGCTTATCACCTTAGCGGTCGCCTCAACCCGGTTCGCGCCGTAAAAGCCCATGAAGCCGCCGTCGGGGGAGAACATGGCCGCTCCCGTGGTGATATTGCCGAGGACAGTGTAAATATTGCCCGCCTTGTCCGCCACCACTCTCTGCGGCAGAAAGGTACGCCTGCTGTCGTAGACCTCCGACTCAGGCTTTGTTATTTCCGTTTTTACGTTTCCGCAGCTGTCTGATACAAGTATGCGTGAGTTCTCCGTATCAGCAATATAGATATCCCCGCTCACCGCCGAAACATAGACGCCCATAGGCTTATTGAGCCTTGTTTCCGAGCCGTCGGGCATAGTGAAGCTGTCATACACGCGGAGAGCGCTTTTCAGCTCACTGTCTGCGGCGACGATACGGTCGTTGCCCGTATCAACGATATAGACTGTTCCCTCGCTGTCGGTAAAAATATCAGAGGGACCTTCAAAGGCGCCGACATCAAGGTCATAGCCCGAGACAGCACGCTCTGCGGTATAGCCTGCCTGCGAGGGGACAGCCTCGCCCCAGCGGTCGTAGTTATAGCTTTCCGACGGAACTCCTGCCGCCGCAGCCTGCGAAATGCCGACATGAGCGAGTGCAGCAAATGCCGACAATGCTGTGATACATCTTTTCAGTTTTGTGTTCATTTGCTTCACTCCCTTTCTTACATCGTATGGGTCGATATTCTATGCGCTGCTTTGATTGGCACTAACTCACAAATCCACGCACCTGTTTTTGTGCATAACAGAGAACTTAAAAATTATTTTTTCAATATTCAATGCTTTTGCGTTGAATACAGGCTCATTTCAGCCCTATTATGGAAAGCGTTTTTGCAAAGGTCATTTATACTGATTCAATAAATCGCAGGACGCCGTCCCCTACAAGCGCCAAGAACCTGTATACCAACTATTTATTATTTTCGGGAAATCCATTAGCTATAATATCATCGATTATTGCAATTATTTCATTATAAACAAATACTTTATCCGATTTTTTCTTATCGTATTTTAACGACTTAACAAGAAAAAAGATAATAATTACTATCAATATTCCAAATGATATATATGTTTGAAAGTCTTTAATCACGGTTACTATTGTAATAATAGTTGCCAAAACGGCAAGAAAATTATTCATAAAATTCTGACTTGCATATTCTTCATTATGTTTTTTTATTTCAATATATTTCTTATAACCGATTAAGCCCTTATTATTATTTTTTTGCCCATAACGCTCTCTTAGCTTATCAATAATTTCATTTTTAAACGTATCGTATGAGTCGTCAATAATAGTATAATCCTTATCAACAGTAACACCGCCGGAAACAAGCTCAAAATTTTCGTGGATATCATCTAAATTTAATATGTCTTTATATTCAGTCATTTATTTCCTCCAAACATAATACCTAATCACTAAAAACTGCTAACTACTCACTCTTTGATTCCCGAATGCGCCATAGTCTCAATGACCTGCCGCTGTGCGAGCATGAATATCACAATAGGCGGAACGAGCATGAACACAGCCGCCGCCATAGCCACGCCTGCTCTTGCAAGTCCCGAGGCGGCAGCCTGCGATACCACAGTAGGCAGGGTCTTGTACTCCTCCCTGAACACCACGGAGCCCGCCTGTATGTTCCATGCACCCTGAAAAGCAAAGATTATCAGGGTCATGAGCGCAGGCTTCTGATTGGGTATGACTATCTGCCAGCATATGCGGAAAAGGCCTGCTCCGTCCACCTTTGCGGCTTCTATGACCGAATCGGGCACCTGCGATATTGACTGCCTCATGAGGAAAAGCCCCATAGGCGACGCCACCGCAGGGAAAATAAGCGCCATATAGGTATCTATCATATGGAGCTTCGCCATTACTATGTACTGCATTATATATATAACGCTGCTCTGATAGAGAAGCGCCACTACTATTATCCCGTTTATGAGCTTACTTCCCGGGAATCTGCATTTTGCCAGCACAAAAGCCGCCATTGACGAGAAAAAGCACTGCAGGGCCGTTACTGCCGCCGTTACGAATATGCTGTTGAACACATAACGTGAAAACGGCACACGGTTCTGATGGAGCACCCTGAACATATCCCTGAAATTGTCAAGAGTAGGTCTCACGGCGTAAAGCCTCGGAGGAAACACAAAAAGCTCCTCCACAGGCTTTACCGACATGACCACCGTAAGATATATAGGCACAGCCATGAACAGTCCCAGAACCGCAAGAAGAATGAATATCGCGATACTTCCGCCTGCCTTTTTTCCTGCCTGTCTGTTTGAAGCGCGAAGCTTCGCAACATCAGTATTTGCCACAGCTCCGCCTCCTTAGTCCATATATTTGCCCAGCGCCCTGCTTATGAGCTTGTTGCAGATGAACATAGCTATGAAAAGGATCATGCATATCGCAGAAGCATAGCCCATTTCAAATCTCTGCCAGCCGTAGTCGAAGGCATGGGTCATTATAGTATGAGCCTTGTAATCCGTACTCGGGAAGCCCACAAGGTTCTGTGCAACAGTACCCGCAGTAAAGGAGCTTACTATCTGCATTACCGCTGCAAACATGAGCTGCGGTCCCATTGAGGGGATAACTATGTATATGAGCTCCTGCCAGCGGGTGCGTATACCCTCGATAGCTCCCGCCTCGTACATGGAGCGGTCGATGTTCTGAAAGCCCGCGCGGAGCGCAAGGAAGCCTGCTCCGAGAGATATCCACAGCTGTACCACTATGGTGACGCCGAGGACATATCTTCCGTCCGTCAGCCACTGCACGGGAGAATTGATGATACCGAGATTTATGAGGAAAGAGTTCATATAGCCGTTCATATCGCCGCTGAAAATGAGCTGCCATACCGTGTATACGTTAGCCATTGAAGGCGCGTAGAATATAAGAGTGAACAGTGTCTTCAGCTTCGGGTGCATCTCGTTTATCATCCACGCAAGCAGAAAGCAGAGCACATAGCTGACAGGTCCCGTAAGGAGGGCAAATACCAGCGTTACCCTTATTGAACGTATGAATATCTTGTCCGAAAGGAAAAGGGTGGTGAAATTGGAAAGTCCGACATATTTCGGCGGGCGCACCATATCGAAGTCCGTAAAGCCCATAGGCAGGGACATCAGTACAGGTACCACGGTAAATACTATGAAGAATACCATAAAGGGCGCTATCATGCCGTAGCAGGCTTTATTGCGTTTTATATCACGCCAGAGCCTGCTTTTTCTGTCCTTTGCACTGACTTCCATTTCAACTCACTCCTTTCGAAAATCATAATTTTACTATGCAGAATTATGATTCTGTTTAGGGCTGAGAGTTCAGAGCTGCCGGTTGAGGTGCCGCCTGCGGCGACATTATTTAAATGTGAGCAAAACGAACACATTAGCTCTCAACTTTCCACTTTCAACTTTCAGCTTAGTCAAATCCGAGGTTTTTGCGCTTTCGCGCTATTTCGTCGTTTATGTCCCTGTTATACCATATAAGAGTATCGCGGGGATTCTTGTTTTCATTTATTGTCTCTCTGAACGCATTCATTATATTGCGCGTCACCGCATACGAAGCAGGAGTAACGGGTATCTCCTCAAGCTCCTCCTGCTGAGCGGTGAGTCTTTCAAGCTCGCCGTCAGACCATGACATGCGCCTGAGAGCTTCAACATTTGCCGTATCAAAGCGGCCCAAGGTGCCGAGAAGTCCCTCTATCTGAGCCGCGTACTGCACCTGTGTTTCCGTCTCCGTGAACCATTTCACGAATTCCCAGGCGTTTTCCTTGTTCTCAGCCTTTTTGAATATTACCGCTCCCGCACCGTTTGAATTTGCGGCGTGAGATACGGTACCGTCGGCTCTCTCCGTTCCGGGTACGGGACAGAAGTCCCACAGCCCCTTTATTTCGGGAGAAGCGGCCGTCAGCTGATTGAAGAACGTATAATTGGCAATGACTATAGGGTATTCGCCCGTTCTGAAACGGCTGAATGCGTCGTAGGTCTGCTCGAAGCAGTACTTGGTGTAGAAATCCGTCCACTCCTCAAATGACTGCACAGCCTCTATGGTATCCAGTGCAGAAGCCGTCATGTTATCATTATAATAGTTCTGCCCCTTTTGCAGCAGGAGCATCGCAAATGTATGTCCCGTTTCGGTTGCGGGAGAGATATTGTTGGGCGGAAGAACAAGTCCCACCGACATATAGTTCCTTTGCAGGGCAGGCAGCATATCTCTGAGCTCCGCCCATGTCTCGGGAGGAGAATAACAGCCCAGCTCGGTAAGTACGTCCGTGCGGTAGAACATCATTGGGAATGACTGGCTCACAGGGATACCGTAGCAGCCGCCGTTATAGGTATACTGCGTCATGGCGTTGCGCTGAAAGCGTCCCTTTACCTCGCCGAAGTCGTCAAACTCCGACATATCCACAAGCAGGCCGCGGGCTGCAAGGTTAACGGGGAACTCTCCTCCGAGGAAAAGTGCCGCGTCGGGCCCCTTTCCCGCAAGAGAAGCCTCAACAACTCCGCCTGTGACGAGATTTACGGAAACAGGTATTCCCGTTTCTGCCATGAAGCGGTTTTCCGTCATTTCCTTTATTACCTGTGCCTGATCCCGTCCGAGGGACACCCATACCTTTATTGCTTCCCTGCTTTCAACATCGGAAAGTGTGGTATAGTCCTCGAAAAACGAGCCTATAAAGGCTTTAAATCCGAATTTCAGCGACTTTCCAAGTTTTTCGTCACAGCTTGAAAAATCCCTGTCCGCAGTTGCGAACTCTATATAGTCCACTTCAAGAGGCTGGTCGCGGTTGTCTCTCATCCATGCGGAAAGGGAGGTTATACCGTCCTTTATCTGGCTGAGATATGATGGGATACGCAGTGGCTTTGCGGTACATCTGTTCAGTATCACCGCCATATTTTCAAGAGCAGCCGCCTCAGTGCCTCTGCTGCCCGAAATCGACTCTATACCGCTCTGTATATCCTTAAGCTCAGATGAGACAGCTTCAAATCTGTCAACAAGCTCGGGTATCTTCTCATGTACGTAATAATCCGTGTACTTATCCGGCGAGGGACCTGTTATCATCAGTACCTTGCGGTAATAGGTGTTCAGCTCCTTTACGGTGCTCTCCAGTCTGCGGAGGTACTCACCGATGTCACCTGTTACGGCTTCAAGCGAGATAGTATGGGGCATGCCGCCCTCAAGCCATATGTATATATCGTCACTGCCGCTTTTCGGCGAAACTACAGACCAGTCGGTATCATAGCCGAATTTCACGCGGTCAAGCTCCCTGCACGGGACCTCTCCGTCGATATAGATGCGCCTGTTTGAATCAAAGCCGCGTATCTGGTCCTGACGTGCCTTTATACCTATTTTATACCAGCCGCCCGAACCGACATTTTCCTCGGGTATCTCCCATGTCACCGTTTGCAGAGCCTTTTTCCAGCTGCCGCTGCCGAGAGTGTTGTACACCATCTTGCACGGGTCCGCAGGCGAAGCAAGGTAGCTGCTGTTGTCATAGGTAGGGTACAGAGTTGGGTCTGACTTGTACACTGCGTTCTCCCCTTCTATCCTGAACATGGCTGAGGGAGTGTCCTCAACGGTCTGGGAGATCTCCGCAGAATCAGCATATTCTCTGTATGTCGGGAGCTCACCCGGGTTGAACAGCTTTATGCTGCCTATGGCGAACTGTGCCCTTTCGGAGCTGAAGCGCAGCTTATGCTTTCCCTTTTCAAGATGAACGAAAAGGGGCTCGCTGAAAAGCCCGTCCGCATCACCGAATACAGAGCTTTTCCACATAGGGCGCTGCACCTGGGTCGGACGTATCTGATTTCCGCGTAAATCCGTGTATATCTCCTTCTCATCGGTCCATACCCTGCCGAGAGTTATATGCGAAGCCGTATCATACGGGAGCTTTCCGTCTATTTCCATTTTCAGCTCTATATCAGGACTGCCCGATATCATCGGGCAGTAATCTGCTGAAATGCAGTAATTTCCCGCTTCACGCACCTCAAAGTCATAAACTATGCTGCCGTCGGCACTGTTCCACAGTATAACGTTGTCACGCTTCTCCCCGTCCTCCGAGGTGAAACTGCCTGTGGTGATATCACCGCTCTCAAAGGCAGATACGTTTTCCGTACCGAGAACTGTCTCACAGTCAGGGCGCTCCCCGTCCTTATACATGTCATAGTATTCGCTGAAGCTGAGAAGTCCGCTGTCGAAGGGCTCTATCCCGTAGTAATCCGCCGCCATTGCCGCCGCTGCTCCGTCATCGCCGCCTGCCGCCGCATATGCCCGGACACCGCTGCCGAAAAACGAAATGCACAGCGAAACCGCTCCCGCAGCAAGCCTGCGAATATATCCCTTCATGGTACTTCACCGCCCTTCTCCAGACAGGGCGTTCCATGCCCTGCCAGCAAATAAAAAAGCGCACGCTCCCCTGCGTCGGGAATTATGCGCAGACAGCAGAACGCAGCTTTTGCAAGCCGCTGTTTCCTATTAAAGTTAGTATATCAAATTTATTCTGCAATGTCAAGAAATGAGCTGTGACGTAAATATAAATAATATCTTTTACCTGTTTTGATTTAGCTTAATTATACTTTTTTATGACAAAGCTGTACAAAAGGTCACTGTTTAAACTGTGAGCTCCTCCAAGTTTTTTCATCTGATTTTCACTTTCACCTGAAAGTGTTTCCGTATTATTAAAATTCTGTAAAATCTGGCAGCGTTTCTACGTTTTGTATTGACTTTTTGTAGATTTTGTGGTATTATAATAATGGAATCAGTAATCATTTCAATATATACTCCACAAAAAAGGAGAGATATCTTGGCAAATGTTTTAGAAGTCAGGGAGCTGTCAAAGCAGTACTCAAAGGTGCTTGCGGCTGACAAGGTCTCCTTTGAAATAGGCAAGGGAGAGATATTCGCCCTTATCGGACCCAACGGTGCAGGAAAAACCACCACGATACGCATGATCTCCACCCTTCTCCAGCCCACATCGGGTGACGCTGTGGTAGCAGGCCACAGTATACTCAAAGCCCCCGAAAAAGTAAGGGAATGCATAACCTACCTCCCCGATGAGGCAGGCGCATACAAGCAGATGACAGGTATAAAGTACCTGAGATTCATGGCGGGGCTTTTCACTGCGGATATCGACACCCTTAACTCCTATGTTGACCGTGCAAAGGATATATGCGGTCTCGGAGACAGGCTCAAGGATAAAGTCGGCAGCTACAGCCGCGGAATGATACGCAAGCTTCTCCTCGCAAGAGCTGTAATGACAAAGCCGAAGCTCGCCATCCTTGACGAGCCCACAAGCGGCCTCGATGTGCTCAACGCCATCGAGATACGCAAGATGATAAAAAAGCTTGCAGAGGAAGAGGGCATGTCCTTCCTTCTCTCATCACACAATATGCTCGAGATAGAATTCGTTTCCGACCGTATCGGCATTATCTCCAAGGGACATCTTCTGGTAACGGGAAGAGCGGACGAGCTCAAGGAGCGCTATAACGCTCCCAATCTCGAACACGTATTTGAAAGGGTGGTGAATGAGAATGAAGTTCATTAACCTCCTCAAGAAAGAGCTCTCGGAGCTGATAAACACTCAGCTGCTCATATCCCTGGCGTTCGTGCTTGGAATATTCATTATCATGGGCAGCGTTATGAAGTCCGCTACAAGCGAGATCGTCAGCGATACTCAGAACCCGCAGATAAACCTCTGCGATATGGACGATACGGAATTCACGAGAGAAATGATAGCCTCTTTCAAGGCAAAGGGCACCAAGATAAAAAGCATAAGCGTTTCGGGTGAGGATTATGCCTCAGCCTTCAGCAGCGACAGCAAGCTGAAAAGCTTCATTATCATACCGCAGGGCTTTACCGATGAGATAAACAGCGGAAAGAAGCCCGAGGTGCTTTCAGTCGGAAAGATAAAGTCTGTATCGGCTTTCAGTAGCCTTACAGGCGGCACAGAAGGTACGGTATCACTGATAAACGGATATGTTTCCCTTAAGCTTGCAGAGCAGCAGGGCGTTTCCAACGATGACCTCGGTATTATAGAGGCTCCCGTCAAGGTAACGGAGCATACCGTTGTTGCGGATAAATCCGCGGAAATATCAGGCTCATCCATAATGGGCAAGCTCATCGTGCAGAATATGGTGCTTCCTATCATAGTTCTGGTGCTCATAATGATGACCTCGCAGTCGCTGATAGCATCCATATCAAACGAAAAGATAGACAAGACCCTTGAAACCCTCCTTTCCACACCTGTTTCAAGAGGCTCTGTTATAACAGCTAAAATGCTCGCAGCCGCTATTACTGCTCTTATCAATGCAGGAGTAATGATGATCGGCTTCACGTTCTATACAAAGGAAATGTTCGGCTCGGTGACAACTAACGTCACTTCAAGTCTGCCAGCAGGAGCAGCCGATTCCGCAAAGGAAGCGGTCTCATCCATCGTTTCGTCTGGTGAAGCCATGAGTAAGCTCGGGCTTACACTCAGTACAGGTGAATACCTGTTGGTAGGAGTTCAGCTTTTCCTCACCATTATGATATGCCTTGCGATGTCGATAATCCTCGGTGCTCTGGTAAACGACTCAAAGTCGGCTCAGAATATGCTTCTGCCTATAGTCATGATGGTAATGATACCCTGGCTGGTAACTCTGTTCACAGATATCAACTCACTGCCCCTTGCGGCAAAGGTTGTAATGTGGGCAATACCTTTCACGCACACGTTCACGGCTATGCCTAACCTGATGTTCGGTAATTATACCGCATTCTGGGGCGGCTTCGCCTATCAGATAGCATTCTTCGCTGTAGTGATGTTCTTTGCCCTAAAGCTTTTCAAGTCGGACAAGATACTCACTATATCGTTAAATTTCGGACAGAAGTCCAAGTTCAGAAAATCAGGAAAAACCAACGAGGATTGATCCTCTTCCCCTTTCCCCATGAAAAGGCGCAGCAGCTCCCGGCGAGAGCTGCTGCGCCTTTTTATATTCTAAAATAACAAAAGAAGCAGTTATGAAGTGAGGTAGTCCCATAATCCGTCATAACCGATCCCGGCTAAAAGAAAGTCCCATGCGATATAGCCGCATACTATCATGAATGCACTGATTATCAGCCCTGCAATGGCAAATCCCTTGCCGCCCTTGACTATCATGCCCACGATACCGAAAATAATACCGAGAGCTGCAAAGGGCAATCCGCCTACATATAAGCACATTCCGCCCGCAACCGAAAGCAGACTCATAACAAGAGACACTATACCGTAGCCTGCCGTGCCCTCCTTGGGCTGCATATTCCCGTTAACGTAAGGATTTGCCGGCGGCGGAGGCGGGTAATATCCTCCCTGCGGAAGATAGGGACCGTACCGCGGGTCGAAATACGGAGGAGGTGCGCCCTGCTGCGGATAGCCGCTGCCACCCTGTCCGTACTGAGGTGGAAGAGCTCCCTGCGGCTGCATGTTCTGCGTTTGGTCGTACTGAGGCAAGCCGTCCTGCTGAGCTTCTGTATTCTCATAAACGCCGTGACCGTAAGTCTGATCCTGATTATTGTTATCCATAGCAGCCTCCCCTGAGTAAATTTGTCATTATTATAGCATATAAGCGAAGCGTTATGCTATAATCGCCCGATATGCAGGGAGCAGATCTATGATCTGCGTATCTGCAAGGGCATTTATATCAATTATAATGAATGCTTTGCATTCATTATAGCATATAAGCGAAGCGTTATGCTATAATCGCCCGATGGCAGGGAGCAGATCTCTGATTTGCGTATCTGCAAGGGCGTCAGAACATTTATAACATATGCCCGGGCATTTATTATATCACAGATAATTTTAAAAGTCAACGTTGTTTCCGTATAAAGTAAAAAGCTATGCATTAATAATGCATAGCCTAAACAAATGAAATGAATAAATATAGAAGGGGAATTGGGGGATTACTTAATCCACTTATAATATACAATTCCAACCTTAAAATAGTCTTAAAGTAATCTTAAAATACAATTAATTATTGTATAATTTTGTTTTAGGCAATTATTTAACCTTTACAGCAGCCTCAAGAGCTATCTCCATCATGTCACGGAAAGTGGTCTGACGCTCCTCAGCTGTTGTGGACAAGCCCTTAAGGGGACAGTCAGATACGGTAAGTATGCAAAGTGCGTTCTTCCCTGCCCTTGCTGCATTCATGTACAGCGCCGCTGCCTCCATCTCTATTGCCAGCACTCCCATTTTCAGCCAGTCCGCAAGGCTGTCCGCGTCATCGTAGAAGGTGTCGCTGGAAAGAATATTTCCCACATGAAAACGGCAGTTCTTTTCTTTGGCTGCATTTACCGCAGCTGAAAGGAGCTTCCATGAGGCTGTGGGAGCATAGGTGCCCGGAAGCCTGTACTGTGAAGAATATGCGGAATTGGTGCTTGCGCTCATTCCTATGACTACGTCGCGGAGCTCCACACTGTCGGCAACAGCTCCCGCTGTGCCTACACGGATTATATTATCCACATCGTACTCGTTGAAGAGCTCCCATGAGTATATGCCGATAGAAGGCATACCCATGCCGCTGCCCTGCACGGAAACCGGAATTCCTTTGTACCTGCCGGTAAATCCGAACATTCCTCTTACCTCGTTGTAGCAAACGGGGTCCTCAAGGTAGTTTTCGGCGATAAATCTGGCTCTCAGGGGATCACCGGGCATGAGAACTGTTTTGGCGATATCGCCTTTTTTGGCATTATTGTGTGGTGTCGGCATAATAAGCCCTCCTTTTTTATTTTCTGTGAACGCCGTCCAAGGCGTTCCGTTTAAGAATACAGGGGATGCCTTGAGTTTTCCCTGAAGTCTCAGCTCCTTTTGAGAAGCTTGTTAACTGTAATGAGCAGCGCTTTGTAATTCAGGAAGACAACTACTCCCGCAAGTATGAGCGCCCACAGCCAGTAAAGGGATACGTCAAGTATTATAAGTCCGCTCATTGCAAGCAGGACTGTCATATTGAGCAGATTCTTCAAACCGTCGAAGCGGAAGGGTACATAGTATCTCGCGTCGATTATACGTGCCCAGAAGCTTATTGCATAGCTCAGGAATGTGGCAACTGCCGCACCCTGAATGCCCCATTCGGGTATGAGGAAATAGTTCATGGGTATATTGACTGCACAGGCGACAAGAGCTGTCCAGAAGGAGTTCTGCGGCTGCTTGATGGCAGAATAGATACTGCCGAGGAACTGATCAAAGCACATGAATACTACCGCAACAACAAGTATCGGTGTGTACATATATACATCGGCATACGCCATATGCTTGTCCGCGGGCACAAGGAAAGAGGTCACGGGCCTGATTATCACAAGGAGCGCTGCCGCTGCAACGAACATCATGGACTCATAGGCGTTGTATACCTTTCCGTAGAACTTGTTCCTGTCGGCGGAATTGCTCTCGGTTATGGCAGACATGCTCCACGCCTGAAAGAATATGGTGGAAACTATGCTGATAAGACTGGGTATCCTGTTGGCGAAGTAGTATATTCCTACGGCGCCCTCTCCAAGCTGATGATAGTCGCTGTGCATCTGCTTGATGAAAAGTCTGTCAGAAAGCGATGTGACCGCCCACATTACTATAGTAGGTATGAGGGGCATTGCAAAGTGCATCATTTCCTTTGCAAGAGCCCTGTTGAAATACTCAGCGCCGATAAAGCTCCTGAGCCTTGCAGCTATGCAAAGGAATATAACCGAGCAGCTGTCAGAGAGTATTACTGCGAGTATGAAGCCCTTTACGCCCATTCCAAGCCACATTATGAACATCATATTGAATATGAAGAATGTCAGCGTAGCAAGTATTCCGTCAATGGAAAAGAGCTTTACCATGTCACGCGAACGGACGAAGTTCTGACACAGCATACGTACTGACGACATTGTCACATAGAGTATGAACAGTATCCCGTAGCCGCTGAAAAAGCTGAACAGAGGAATAAAATGCAGAAACGGCACTATCAGGGCCATGAGCACCATTCCCGTCAGCGTTATAACGCCCGAGGTGGTGAATACCTCATGCTTGTCGTAGTCCTTGTCAAGTCCGAAACGGATAAGATACTCCTGCAGGGCAAATGTAAAGACGGGCTGCATAAACAGCAGCATGGTCTCGAGAAGGTCCTTTATACCGTTGTTGACGGGGTCCATATTATGGGCATAAAGTCTTGTCAGCAGGATTATGAGTATTTTCGAGCCGAAGGTACCTATTGCGAAAATACCTGTATTGAATACAAGTTTTTTATATTTATTCATTATTCACACTCCGAAAAAGATAATATTATATATTATATCACATTAGTTTTAATAATTCAACTGCCAATGCACTATCCTGTACGCCAAAAAGCTCCCCGGAAAAGGGAGCTTCAATATGATATGACGTCAATCAAACAGTTCGGTGATAAACGTTATCCCCGAGCCTGTAATCAGTGCAAGAAGCAATAATACTGCGGCTGAAACAATTACTATTACACTGAGTATCATGCCTGCAATTGCCATGCCCTTGCCTCCCACGGCCTCGCTTTTAAGAGCGATTATACCGAGTACAAGACTGATGATTCCGAGGATAAGGGCCACGGGATAGATACAGCAGATAAGCAGCGCGATGATTCCGAGCACCATGGAAGCCACTGAAAGCCCCATGTTGCCATCCGGCTCGGGCCTGCCGTTCACCTGACCGTAAAACTGGTTGGGCGGTATGTACCGGGGGCCGTTCTGACTATTATACTGCTGCTGAGCGTTGGATTCTCCGCTCTGAGGAGCAGCAGGCTGTCCGTTCTGCTGATCGTTATTGTAATTATTATCCATAATAATGCCCCTTTCCCACGTATCACAGTAATGAAATTATAGCATTTCTGCATTTTCTTGTCAATACAGCGAAAAGCTCCCGCTAAGATACAGGTGCAAGTACGGGAAAAATATTCCTGATTATAAAGAAGACGAAAAATGCCCCGATAACGGGTCCCCAGCAGAGCCATGTTCTCGGCAGGAGCTTTATATTCCTGCCGCAGAGCGCTCCGAGGTTCTCTATGTAAAGCAGTATCAGCAGCAGGCACAGAAACGGTATAGTCGGATTGTTCCGTACTGCCGTCAGTATATGCCCGTGGAGGAGAGCTTCAACACTTCTGGTATTTCCGCAGCCCGTACACCAGAAGCCCGTGAGCCTGTAGAAGCTGCACTCGGGGAATAATCTTTTCAGAGATATCAGCGGATCCCTGAGAGCAAACACTATCACAGCGGCAACAGGAAGACCTGCCGCAAATAATATCCTTATACGTTTCGGCATGATTTACTTTATTAAGAAGCTGATTTGCTTTTTTCCAGTATCCATTCCATGATGTTTTCTATATTTGAACCGATAAATATAATAATTATGATTCCAATCACAAACAGCACAATCTCAACGATACTGCATACGATGCCTGCGACAGCCATGCCCTTGCCGCTCTCTTTTTTTCTTATGGATATTATACCGAGCACAAGGCCTACGACAGAACAGGCAAGACCTATCCATCTGAGCTTTCCGCAGCAGCCGAGCACTATGGAGCAGATACCTAATACCATTGAAGCTATTGCCATGCCCTTGGGTCCCTCCTGAGGCGGCATGTTTAAGTTATAGTAGCCCATCTGCTGATTATTGTACTGATTGTATTGATTATACTGATCCTGAGACTGTCCGTACTGGTTCGGTCCCTGTCCCTGATAGTACTGATCCTGAGGCTGTCCGTACTGGTTCGGCGCCTGACCATAGGGATCGAGCTGTCCGTTATTCTGATTGTTATAATTATTGTCCACTATAAAACCTCCCCTAAAGATATAATAATGTAAATAGTATAACATCTTTGCCAATAATTGTCAATAGAATCCGCAGGAGACAAAAAGGCCGCTGCCGTGTGAAATACGGCAGCGGCCTTCGCTAAGGAGGTTGTAATTATTCTCTTATTCTATCAGCTCTGCTCGCTGAGTATGAGTGAGATACGGTCCTGAAGAAGCTTTGCTGTCTCATCGGCAGTCTTTTCGCCTTCGATGAAAGGCATAAGCTCATCTATGAAAACATCCTCTATAGCAGGATCGAAATCATCAACTACCATATCTGTAGCTTCGATGTACTTGGTAATGTAATCTGCCTGCTCTTTGCTGAGAGGATTGACTTTAACTTCCTTTTGTGCCTCTTCATCGTAATATGTATCGTCATACTCAATCTTCTTGCCGTCGCCGTCAATATAGTAAGGTTTATTCATTGCTCTTTCGATTACGTTGTCAAAATTCTTCTTAAGAGCGGGGATACCTGACGAAGAATACTTGTTGTTCTCTGCATCAGGATCTATCTCCTTGAAGCTTTCCTTGATGATCTCCCAGCATGCGTCCTTATCCTGACAATTTGAAAGAATGGCGTATGTTGAACTTGTTCTCATAACAGCGCCGTTTCCGCTGCCTGTGGGGAAGCCGACAAAGCTCATATCCACATTTTTGTATTCACCGTTCAGCACGGAATTGAGATAAGCGATATCATAGATCGTCAGGTCTGAAAGAAGCACGTTGTCTTTCTTTAAAGCGTCGGCACCGAAATAATCCTGCATTTTTGAATAGTACTCATCAAGCTCTTCTTCCGAAGCATTTTCATAATCTATGCCTTCGCCAAACGACTCTATGAAGTTGAGGAACTTCTTGAAATCGGGGTCATCAAAGTGGCATTCGCCCTTTTCGTAATCGATGAGCTCGCCTACTGAATAATAAAGGAGTTCAATTATCGAATCTCTTGTATCAGCGCCGTAAAGGTGAGTATCCTTTTTGGGGCGGTTCTCATACAGATCAATAAGCTCGGAAGCTGTCATGCCTTCCTTTTTAACGTTTGACTTCTTTGCAACAAGCGTGTGTACCATGAAAGAAGATGAGAGTGAAAGGAGCTTTCCGTTGACCTCGCCTGCCTTGAGGATATTGGGCATGATATCGTCCTTATTGAGGTCGGGATCCTTTTCGAGCATCTCGTAGAGGTCAACAAAGAGCCCCTTCTTGCCGAGGCTCTTCATGAGAGCGCTGCCGTTTGTGAAGATCATGTCGGGAGCTTTGCCGGATACGATATCCTCCTTGAGCTGCTTAACGCTGCCATGATTGTAAACGTCAGTATCACTGTCGTATGAATCGAACTGGCTGTAATCAACTATCTTGAAGCGAACGTTCTTATGTGCCTTGTTGAACTCAGATATCTGCTGTCTGATATTCCAGTCACCATCGAGAGCGCCTATAGTAAGCACCTTTATATTCTTGAGCTCCTCGGGGTCACGGGGCTGGAGCCTGTATAATGTTGCATTTGTTTTTTCTGATGAATAATCAAGGTAAATTATAATATATTCGCCGTTGTCCATAGGAAGGAGCGAAGATATGTTTCCATTGTCATCGCCGAGATCGGAATCGAGCCAGTTGATAAGTTCCTCGTTTGAACCGTCAGCCTTGATGCCGTAAAGTCCGTCGGAGTTCATTGAGAGAAGTCTGTAATCGCCTGTTCCACTGAAGAAACGGCCGTACAGAATGTTGCTTGTATAGTCTCCCTTTATCTCCTCGCCTGTGGGCTTCAATGTCTCCTTGTCATAGAAAACGACCTTGACAGAGTCTCCTGTATCCTGAACAGCAGTGAACTCCTTGTCGCTGACGGAGCAGACGTTGCTTACCCAGTCAGCGCCGTCGAAATCAAGCTTCTGGATCACCTTGCCGTCTGTGCCGACAACAGAAAACTCCTCTCCCATTCCGCCATAATAAGAAACAACAGCCTTGCTGTCTGTGAGAGGAACAAAAGCGTTAATGCCGCCGCCGTATCCGTAGCTTTCGTCATCGTCTTCATCCTCTACAAGGCCCTTTACCTCATTTTTCGACTTGATATTGCCTTCAAGGTCTACAACATAGATAGTATGGGTCTCCTTAACATTTTCGGACTGGTACATATTCTTGCCGAACATGCTGTCGACAACTTTAGGTACTTCTTCGGAATCCTCTGAATCTGATGTTTCTTCCTCGGTATCTTCTTTTTTCTCTTCAGTATCTTCCTTTTTCTCCTCGTTATCTGACTTTTCCTCCTCAGACTCTTCCTTCAGAGCCTCGGTATCGGGCTTTCCTGCACGCTCTGCCTTAACAGCCTCAGTCGAGATCTGGTCGCCCTCGGACTCAGACTTCTTTTCCTCTGAGTCTGACTTTTCCTCGTCAACTTCAGACTTTTCATCCTTGTTCTCTGCTTCTTCATGCTCATGATCGTGATCATGGTCATCGTCATACAGCTCGAAATCTCCAGAATCAGGCATTCCGCCCTCGCCGTAATCAGTTGTTGTCTCCCATACGAAGATGTCTCCTGAAGGTGCAACAGCTGCGCTCATGTTCGAACTGGTATTATCGTCCTTCTTGCCGAAATCCACCTTGATCTCACTGATCTCGGAGAAATCATTGTTGCTCTTTAATAACTTGATATTGCCGCTCTGATCGTCATAACCACTTAATAAGATGGTATTCTCATCTATCCTGTAGATTGAATTTACGCTGTCTACCTCAGCTGGTATCTCCTCCGAGCTGTAAGAAGCAGAAAGGAGCTTCTTGGAGTCCTTGGCTTTTCCGTTATTTTCTTCGTTCTTCCTGACGGAACATGAAACAGCAGCTCCTGCTGTAACGGTTAGTGCTGCAGTGAAAGCTGCGACCCTTTTGAAAATTGTCTTTTCCATTTAAAAACCTCTTTTTCTTTTTATTTAACTTTCTTTTGTTTGCTCACTTTCTTTTTCTGAGCTTTTTTCTTTTATCTCAGCTGCCTTCTGCTTTTTCTCCCTTATCTTTTTCATCTTTCCGGAGAAAAACCTTTCAACGGCTTTTTTGAGATCTTCTTTCTTTCGCTTGTAGTTTCTATATGCCAATGCAAGCAGACATATAAACGTTATAAGCGGTATTGCAAGGAGGAGCCTGCGTCCTCCGTAGATGAATGAGAGCTTGAATTCCACTATTCTCGAAGCATTCTCCCAGAACGGATAAACTATACTGTCATTTCTGATAATATAGCTGTCAAGCTTTTTCAGAGCCTTTGCCCTTTTGCCGGGCAAAAAGCGTTCCGAATTGTTTACTATGTCAACATTTCCCCTGAACGCCTCGGCAATATGTGTTTTTACCGAGTTATAGGCGAAATGCTCAACAGGCTCGGGGATAATACATTCATAGCAGGTGACCCTGGTGAACTGGGCAGCTCCGCCATCGTCGCTCACAAACTGATCTTCGATCTCATACGGAAAAACATCTCCCGCCGCCTCGTATGATATATAAGCCATCGGCACTGCACCGATGCATTTCTGCTCTGGCTCTGTTGACGGAGTCTCTATTACTCCTGATATATACAGTTCCCTGTCGTTTATGTATATTGCCTTTCCTGCGATATCCAGCGATCCGTAAAGCTGCCATGCCAGCTCCTTGTCGATGACTGCTCCGTCACGTAGAGAATCGCGGTCTGAAAAGAAGGAGCCGCTCAGCAGCTCGAAATCCCTGAACAGGAAGAAATCTCCTCCCACTACAGTGACCTCTGCCTCGGCTGTACCGTCCATATCACAGGTTATAAAAGCACCGCCGACCTCTGTACTGTAGGCATTACGCACTATATCCGCCCCATCCTCGGGAACTATGGATACGCTTTTCAGATCGTTGTATAACCTGCCCTTGAGGTTGTAAACTTCGTTTTTGTCAAATTTTGCGTCCTTGCTGAAATAGCAGCTCACCTGACCGTAGTCATACTCGCTGCCGCGAGAAAAGTTTTCCGCGGTATGATTCGACCGCTGGGAATCCGCCGCATGACCTCCCGCTGCCGTAAGAACGACAGCGCCGATGATAGCAACGGAGTTCACAGCCGCAAGGATCATCTGTCCCAGTCTGTACTTTTTACTCATAAGGTCCGCACCGCCTTATTTGTCCTTCATACGGACCTGATCTCCCGGTGCGACGTATTTGCTTGCAGCCGTTATAACGTAGTCTCCTCTGTTGAGACTGCCTGAAACAGCGTAGGATACCTCGTCCTCGGCTTCAATGTTTATCTTCACCTTTTCAGCGTAATAGCGGTTGCCGAGGGGTGTGTTCTTTGATCTTACTATGTATACGCAGCTGCCGTTGCCCTTGTCGTCGCTGTGAACAGCACTTCTCGGGACAATGGCGTCATATGTGCCGCTGCCGCAGGGAATAGAAACGTCTACCCTGTCGCCTGAAGATACATCTCCCGTAACAGTGAATACGAGATCCTTTTTCCTTACATTGGAGGTGTTCTTTATTTCCTTGAGAACAGCCTGTATATCGCCTCTGTAGTTGTTTATTACCTCAGCCTCTGTTCCTTTTTTGACCTTCCTTAGCTTTTCTGCGTCAACGTCCTGTATAGTTATGGTATAGCCTTCCTCTGCAACATCTATGGTAGCAAGAGCATTGCCCTCGACGGTCTTGTCGTCAAGCTTAACGTTCACAGCGCTTACTATACCGCCGTGAGTGGCTTTTATCTCTGTCGCCTCGGTTTCCTTTTTGAGCTTTTCAACCTTTTCCCTTAGCTTGTCAAGAGCCTTTTTCTTGGCTTCGAGCTCAAGGGCCTCAGTCTTTTCAGTAACAGAATTGGTCTTCTTTGTGTTTTCGAGGGTAAGTCTTTCCTCCTCGATCTCATTCTGCTTGGATATTACTGCCTGAGCAAGCTCTTCATAGCTTTCCTCCTTGCTGCCTTCATGCTCTGCTGTGTAATTTTCAACTGCGGCTGTGAGCTCGTCAGTGCGGCCTCTTATATCGTTCATTCTTGCCACAATGCCCTCGCGGACAGAGCTCTTTGACTGCTCGTAAGCGTCTCTTGCAGTATTTCTTGCTGCTTCCTTTGAGTCTGCGTCCGCCTTTGCAAGCTCTGCGTTCTCGCCCTTTTCAACGGCTGTTTCATATATCTCGCGTGCTCTCTTGTACTCCTCATCAGCTGCGGAGTAGGTATTGTAAAGTGACGGAAGGTCGCCTATGAGCTCAACGTCTGCGTCCATATAGTTATCGCTGTCGATGCTCTTTACGGTGCCGCTCAGCTTTTCATTCTCAGCCTCGAGCTTTTTCAGCTCAGAGTTGTTCCTTCTGTATTCCTCCTTGGCAGCATTAAGGTTACCCTCATTTGCTTTTGCGGCGTCTCTCTTTGCGATAGCTGCATTGAGCTCCTCACGAAGCTTTCTTAGCTTGAGGTTATCCTTTGAATAGTCGGTGGGCTCCTTGAGGAGATCCTTTTCGTAGCTGAGTTCGGCTTCTTCAAGCTTTTCGATCTGTGTCTCAAGCTCCTCGCTGCTCACATTTTTTACCATGAACAGAACGTCGCCCTTCCTGACCTCCTGACCTACCTTTATATTTATCTTTTCAATTGTCCTGCCTGCGTCGGTGGTCACATCGTATGACTGATTTGACTCAACGTTTCCCCAGCCTTTTATGCGCTCAACCAGCTTTCCCGAGCCAACCGACTCAGTAGTTATCTCCGCCAGGGACTTGTTCATTATCGTATTCGAGAAGAACGTAAGCACCAGCATTATCGCAAGAAATACGATAATGAGCGTTTTTACTATATCTCTCCTTCTTGCGGGGGACATTTTCTCCTGTTCGCCCTTTTCCGCAAGTATATCCTTAACTTCTTTTGTTTCGTTCATATCAATGCTCCTTAAGAAAGAATAGCTTGTTGCCGTATCAGCCCTTGATACCGCCTGAGTATGTTATGCCCTCGACGAGGTAATCCTCACCGTAGAGGAACATAAGCACCGTAGGTATCATATATACTGTCCCCACCGCAAATGCAAGTCCGATATCTCCTGTATTTATCTCGGAGAGGAAGACCGAAAGCGGGTGAAGGGCATTGTTTTTCATAAGCACGATAGGCTGCTCGACCATATTCCAGTAATCGATGAATACCAGCATTGCAATGGACACTATAGCGCCCTTGCATAGAGGTATGTATATCTTCGTGAGTATCTTCAGCTCGCTTGCTCCGTCAAGCTTTGCGGCTTCAACGTAGGATACGGGTATCCTGCGCATTACCTTTGTCAGCAGGAATATGCTGAACGGGGAGAATACGGCGGGAAGTATGACAGCTTTTCTCGTATCCAGCATGCCCAGCTTATCGGCAACGAGGAAATTCGGTACAAGAGTTACCTGATAGGGCATTATCATAAGTATGATGTACGCAAAGAAGATGATGCTCTTGAACTTGTTGGGATATCTTGAAAAACCGTATGAGGTGAATATGGCAACCGCCATCTGGAATACCGTTATGGGAACAGTCAGTATCACCGAATTCCAGAACTTCATAAGATAGTCCGAATTCTGTATCAGTACCGCCTTGTACTGGTCAAAGGTGACCTTATCGGGTATGAATTTAAGATTGACGTTCTCCGAGATGAACTGCTTTTTTGAGTCCACCATGTTTGAGAACATGGCGCCGTAGTTTGCCGATATCTCATTTGAAGTCATAAATGAATTTGCCATGGTAAGTACAGTCGGCATAAGGAACAGTGCCGCACCGAACAGTACGAACAGGAACACGAAGCCGTTGAAGGCTCTTCTTCTGTTCCTCAGTGTCAGAGCTTTTATCTTCATCAGTTCTCCACATCCTTTCCGAATATGTTCTCGGCAATAAGGAGAACCGCCATAACGACTATCATAACCAGTGCGAGCAGTACAGCCGCCGCAGAGAGCTTCTGATAGTCAAGGCTGTTGAAGGTATTGTTCATGAAGTGCTGTAGCATATACAGCTTATCCTGCGGATAATTTCCCGTAAGAAGGTATACCTCGCGGAATATCTTGAACGAGTTTATCATGGAAAGGATAAGCACAAAAAGTATCGTGGGCGAAAGATATCTAAGCTTTATATGTATGAACTTGTACCAGCTGCCTGCGCCCTCAAGGTCTGCCACCTCTATTATATCGCGGGGTATCGCACACAGCGCCGACATGAAGAGTATCATGTTGTAGCCGAGGTTCTTCCAAAGGAACATGCATATTATAACGACCTGACCGTATGGTGACTTTATCCAGTCTACGGGCTGCCCGCCGAATGCCTCCACTACCTGGTTTATGGTTCCGTGATTATGGAAAAGCACCTGCCATACAAGCACTACCGAAGCCGTAGGCACCATGAGCGGACTGAGAAAAAACGTTCTGAAAACGCTCTTTCCCGGGATATTCCTCTCAAGAAGCATTGCAAGCCCGAGGGAAAGTATCACCGAGAGCGGGACCGATACAAGGGAAAAGAATGCTGTATTCCTTGCTGCCTTTGTAAAAGCGGCATTACTGAAAAGCTTTGTGTAGTTTTCCAGCCCCACATACTCCTTCAGAACGGGGTTGTTTATCAGAGAATAGTATATTACGATGCAGAACGGAACGAGAAAGAACAGCATAACGCCGAGAAAGCTCGGTATCACGCAGATGTTGCTGAACAGTCTTTCTCCTTTTCTTCCGCACTGGTTTTTGTTCTTGTCTTTCATTTGAACACAACCTCACAGATTTCTTTTGTTCTTGTATTTTTTATTAATGCCGACCCTACATATATAAGTGTCTTTAACCAGTCAAAAAGATGCAGGTCTGAACATATTTTTTTATTTTAACTTTATAATGCCGCCGCAGGACAGCATTCCGGCATGTCATTTTTTCTTTTCCATGGAGACTTTACTGTGTAAAGATATACATCAGCGATGAGGAATGATGCTCCGAGCAGAGCCGATGACCAGCGATAGTTCCAGTTTATGAAATCTCCTGTCATAAATACCAGCTGCACTGCAATAAAAGGCACGACCATTAAATTGTAAAGATGCTTTCTGCCTTTTTCAAGAAGCTTTACCATACATTGACCCCATGCTGCCGCAGCAGTTCCGAGAACGGTATATTCGATAAAATCAGGCATATCCGCTAAGAACACGCTTGAAAGCTGTCCGCCGAACCTGAGATAAGAGATCATATGCAATACTATCACGTAGCCATAGTAAGTAAAGTCAAGTCCGAGGAAGAACAAGAAAATGTCACGGAACATTTTCTTCGCTGTGACGTCCCTGTGTATCATAAGCAGAAGCAAAATCGGATATATCGTCATATCAGCCAGAAGATTAGAAAAGCAGAGAGGGATACGTCCGTAAAGGCCTCCCAGCAGCTGCGCTGCTATTCCTGCTATCCCGCCGAACCATAAATATGCTGTGTTTTTCATTACTTTCATAATACCACTCCACTCCGACTGCGCGAGAGCTTTGCAGCCGCGTTTTTCCGACTATGAAGCATAATATAAAAAGCACACTAATAATATAATACAGCTTTGACAAAGACTTGTCAATATTAATAAAGTTATTTCAACTTAATAATTCACAAATACTATGTCCTTGTTAGATAATTCGGGTCAGCTGTCAATTTTTTTGTTGCTTTTTCCGTCTGTCAGATCAATGCTTCTTTAGTACATCTACTATCATACACCGCCAACGTGACATTAACATGACATTTTTATAACAAAACCGTCACTTTTCAAAAAACAGCACTTACATTTAATAAGACGAAAGAAAATGGGATTTTGTGACATTATTTGCTGAAAAAACTTCGTCTCCGGGCTCCAATCGGCATTTTGACACCAGCAAGGTGAGACTGCTGTAAAATTTTAGTCAATCTGACTGTTTTTCGCTTGCGCTATTGACATTTCAATTGCGTTATGGTACAATATTTTCTGTTGAAACGCCGTGCGGGTGTAGTTCAATGGTAGAATGTCAGCCTTCCAAGCTGAACACGTGGGTTCGATTCCCATCACCCGCTCCAAGTATTAGCAGCTTAAGCTGCTAAATTTTTCTTTGCGCCTTTAACTCAGCTGGATAGAGTAACTGCCTTCTAAGCAGTAAGCCGCTGGTTCGAATCCAGCAAGGCGCGCCAAACCGAAACTCTCCGTTACATGACTCCATTTAATGGAGAGCTTCGTTTTTATTTATTGAATATGGTGGGTGTAGCTTAGCTGGTTAAAGCGTCGGATTGTGGTCCCGAAGACCG
>JAEEGL012889866.1_pt1 | contig 31667 bp, 28 predicted proteins | sample 9134231 | NCBI WGS metagenome assembly JAEEGL01 (sample SAMN16246548, study PRJNA631951) | gut metagenome | biome: gut microbiome; feature: rumen; material: fiber-attached | host: Bos | place: Iran: Karaj | collected 2018-10 | reverse complement strand
GGATGCGAAAGAGAAGAAAGAGTTAAATCCTTCGGATATTGCACCGAACGGAAAGTTTATTACCCCATTGCTGTTCTGTGGGAAGAAGTATCTTACTCGCGACCAGGTGGAAGACCTGTTCGGGGTCAAATATCCTGCCCTCTGGAAGTGGCGAAAGAAAGGACGACTGGGATACCGGAAGCTGGGTGGTAAGATTTATTTTTCTTATGACGAAATTAAATCTTTGATGGGGTGCTAATAGCGGAGGAAAAGAAAAACCCCAGGGAGTAGAGAACTCTGGGGTTTTTTAAAAAAAGAAATAATGTGTTACTTTCTTTCTTAGCCGAGACAAAGTTAACCATAATTCCTCTATTACACAAATTTATTTTTAAATTTTTGAAAAATAATGGAAGAATTAGATATAAAAACTGCCTTTTTGCTGGCAGAAGTGAATGATTTTATCGAAACAACATCCAAAGTATATCAGATACCTAAAGATATGGTTACGGTGGCTGTTTATATGGCTGCTGCGGTGGCTGCTGGTAACAGAATAACCACATTTGATGGTGTTTACACCAACAAACTTTCGCTGTGGGGGATAACTGTCGGCATATCGGGTGCCGGAAAGTCTCAGTATGCGTACAAGGTATTTCAGCCAATACTAAAGAGGAATGATATATTGATAGAAGAGGATAAAGCTGAGAAAAAGAAGTGGGATAGGAAAGGTGAGGAACCTGTACAACATGATTTCCGTATGCACTCTGCTACGCTGGAAGCAGTGTTGAAGAAATTGAGCGATAACCCTGACGGAATTTTCTATTTCCGACCAGAATTGTCGGGGTGGGTCGGAAGCTTCGGAAAATACAATCGGGATGACACAGAATATAGTTCTTGGATTGAACTCTGGGACGGGAAAACTTTCCCTATTCACACGAAGACGGGAGAGACGAAATTTATAAATTGCAAAGACCCTGTATTGTCTGTTTTTGGTGGCGTTCAGCCGCATATATTGAAGAGGTTCGCAAATAAAGATATTGTAGGAACAGGATTCCTTGGTCGCCTTTTAATAGTTTTTCCAAAATTAAATTATCCTACCTGTCCACCGGAAGAAACACTTGATGATAAACTACTATGCTTTTGGGAGGAACTTATAAAAACTATCTATAGCACCAACACTCAATTCCTCTTCAGTACAGAGGCTAAGGAGATTTACAACGAATACTGCTATAAGTATATTCTTGATAAATTATTGGTGTTTGAGGAACTGACAACTGACCCCTACGAACTATGTATGCGCGAGTTCTACGGGAAAATAAAGATTTACGTGGAGAAGTGGGCAGGAATTTCAATGCTTCTCGCCGGGAAATCAGGATTGATAGATGCAGAGATTATGCAGGAGGCTGTTGATGCAATGAAGGTGATGGAAAGCTATGCACAAAAAGCCTACGGTTTCACTTTTGGCAGAAGTGAAGGCTCAGGAAAAGGAACTGTTATAAGAAATTTAAATAAATATTTTCCAATTAAAAATCAGTCTCAGTTTGCTGATAGCATCGGAATTTCCCGTTCACTTGTTAATGAATATCTTCACGCAAAAAAGTGAACGTCGAAAATTGCGGAATACCGCATGAATACTGGAAAAGCAGTGTTCTCCTGTGTTCACATATTATCTCCGGATTTTAAATATTATCTAATGGAGACGTGAACACAGGCGAACACGCAAATCATTGAACTACAGATTGTTACGCAAAAAACGGTGTTCACTTTTAAAAACAAAAAAATAAATGAAATGAGTACAGCAGAAATCAAAGAAAGATATACATGCTTCGACCTACTGGGCGAGGCAGTAAAGAAGGTAGCCGGTGGTTACCTCTACAGGTGTCCTTGGCGCGAGGACGCACATCCCTCACTGTCTGTATCTAACGATGGCAGAGGGTGGCATGACTTCGCTACTGGAGAACATGGCAGCGTCATAGACCTGGCATTGAAAGTGTGGAACACCTCCAGTGTGAGTGAAGTGTGCTCCCGTTTCGGAGAAAAGACGCTTTCTTTTCCTCAGCCTTTCATTCCAATAAAGAATAGAGCTAAAGAAAAAGTAAGCCTGCAAAGTGCATTTGCCCAATTCAATATAGTTCCTCTACAATCGGATAAGTTATTGGCTTACCTTGGCAGTCGCAACGTAAATATAGAAATCGCGAAGTTGTTATGTAGTGAAGCGCATTACTCTTTTCGCCAGGAAGGAAGTGCTTTGCTTTCTGCCATTGCTTTTCCTAATGATGTTGGCGGTTACGAACTTCGTGGTGCTCCCTATCCGGGAAACGAGAAAGGCTTCAAAGGAGCAAAGGCTCCAAAGGGCATATCTACCATATCTAAGGTGGATAATGCTCCAGTAGTAGTGTTTGAGGGTTTTACTGATATGTTGAGTTTCGCAACACTCTGTGGTGCTATCAGACATAATTATATTGTGCTTAATAGTGTTGCGCTCGTTGACCGAGCGATTGAAAATTTACACAGTTATGAGGGTAAAATTTTTCTTTCACTTGACAACGATACAGCAGGTGATGAAGCAACAAAAAAGATACTGGAAGCATTTCCGCAGGCTACAGATTTACGCAGTCGCTTTGCTCCATGCAAAGATGTCAATGAATACTTATCAAAAAAATAGAATATTTTCAACTGTGAGCCAGCGAGTAGTTCGAGAAGAATGAGTTGTACTACGTGTACTACAGTAGTACACGTAGTATAATTGGGGGGGTATAGTAAAAATAGCGCAGATTCTTCCATTAAAGGGATAGAAGAATTTCCTTCTTTTTACGAGTCAAAAAAAATCTTTGTCTTTCCGAAGATTTTTTGTACCTTTGCCATCGATGAGCGCAGGAAGACCACATAACAGTACTACCCCGATATGGCGCAACAATGCTGCCATAAAGGTACGCATATATCGCTGGATGAAAAGTGGAAGTGAGACAAAGATGGGTTGTGCCAGGGATATGGAAATGTCACGCACTACTGTTATCAAGTGGTGGGATGTTATGGAATGGACAGCAGAGGAACTTGATAACTTTCAGAAAGTTGGAGCATGGTATATCCATAGCAAAGACCCTGAAGATTTAGGAATGTGCGCAATAGAATTAGGTTTGCCTATTGAGGACGTCTATTTGGATGTCGCTACTTGGAAAGAAATGATTCCAAAATACATGATATAACCACTTCTTCAAGTTAAAGAAATATAATTTTTTTGCCGCGAGTGTTCAAATTAATTCAGATTGGACTAAAATCGGGATATTTTTTGAACACGCAATGTATAATGTATAAATATTAAGCGCGCGAGGAAATTTGGTGGATTCAAATTTCCTTTTTACTTTTGCAGTCGAAAGCTATTGGCATGGTGAACATACCGCCATAGCCAATCATCGATGGCAGGGAATCTTCAACCAGTGAAGTTCGCCAAAAAACGACACAACCAAGGGATGACCTGCCATTTTTCTATGAAATAGTAACAAAATTAAAATAAATTGATTACCTTTGCACATAAAATAGGAAAGTGCCCGACCAGTGAAATCGCCAATTACACAACCACGGGCGCACAGTTCAGCAACTCACACAGTGAGCTGCCTGCCTGTGTTGGAATGGTGTTTGGCGATACCTACTGGTGCATAGGGGGTGGCTCACTTTTTCTTTGACTATATATTAACAGCTCTCTCTATGCCATCAGGGGGCACCAGAAAAATTCGCCATTATGAAGAAGTATGTTTTCTTCGTGCTGCTCATAGCAGCTACAATCAGTGCTAAAGCACAACAAGTAACGGCTCCAGAGCCAGAGTTCATCAATTCTTACTGCATCCTCACATCGGATTCTACCTATGCTATCCTGCCTAAAGAACAGGGTACCATAGGAAGTCATCAGAACAAGGTCAAGAAATGGGGACGATTGCTGGGCGGTGCTGCAAGCATTGTCGGCGCAGCAGGTATTGTTGGCGCACATATAGGTGCTAACAGCGGTTCAGTCTCTGGAGTCATGGCAGGACTTACGGCTGCTAACACAGCACATGGCGTTGGTTCTGCTGCCGATGCAGTCAGTGGACTGGCAGGCTCATCAGGCATGGACGTAATATTCAGTGGAGGCAGGTCATCTTATGTTGTAAAGAATGACGGACAGCCCATCAGACTTCTCATAAAGGGTGAGAAAAACGATACCGACCCAATGGACAGCTATCGCCTGGTTCGCTTCAATGCCAGCAAGAAGGAACGCAGAATTCAGTGGATGGAGTTTGAATCATCCTTGATAGGCTCTGAAGAGACGAAGAAGGCAGGCTATGTGCCTTTCGAGGGACACAAGTATGGTGAGCAGTCTTATTTGCTGACAATCCCTGCATCAGAAGCTATAAAAGGCGAATACGGAGTATTCTTCATGAATATCATTACCGCCACGTACGTACCCGTTGGAACTTTTAGCATTAAATAGGCATTAGGAATATGTCTAAGACAATCATTGTGCACCTTTCACAAGATTGTGAGGTAGAGATTTGCTATGACGACTACGATATAGAGCAAATAAAGGGACATTTGTTCTGTTGCTATCAGGATAGAGTGCAGACGTTCATTAATCCATTGGACTATGCCTATATAGAATCTACATCTACGCACCACATCCTATGGCATCCCATTGACAGCAGGAATCATGTTCTTGATATGTATTCCAAATCCATGTCCCTACTCTACGAGAAACTACGCTGTGTAGGACTAAAGCAATTCTGGCGTATACACTCGTCGTATATCATAAACAGTAGATGCGTCACCAAATTTGCTGATAATAAGTTCTATCTACGAAATCAGCTCAGGCCTATTCCTGTTGGGGAGAAATACAAAGAAGATGTACAACAAAAGATTATTATTTTATAAAAAAGTAAACAACACCCTGCACAATGCGAGGTGTTGTTTGCTGTATTTTTTTATTTCGGACTCTCTGTAACGTCGCTTATGAGTCCATTCTCTGTGTATATGTATAGCGTAACATCTTTTATAACACTTTCACCATTAGCCATTGGCCAATCAGCCTGAAATGTCATGATGTAGCAACTGTCAGATACTGTGATGTTCATTGTTGACATTATCATTGTATCTACATAATCACAAGTAAGGAAATCAACCCCCGCGCCATTTTTTTCTTCATTCTCAATAAGAGAATAAAAGTCATGAGTACAGTGATTCTTAATGTAGGCTTTTTTTTCTGAATCCTGCCACCACATCACATTTTTATCAAATAGTTCTCGATATGTATTGTAAAATAGCTTTAGACATTCACATTTATTTGTATTGTAGTTTTCAGCTTGGATAGAAAGAGACACTGCTGTCATGATAGCAATAGTTAGCATTCTAACTAAAAATTTTTTTTCCATTATTTCCTGTATATTTTATAGTTATTATATTTTCTGTATCTTGGACCTGGTCCATGATTGTTTGGTTCAAAAAAGTCTGACACCCATTGTGAACCATCATACATATGTATGTGCCCTGAAATATTTCCACCTGGATAGTTCTGCCAAACACGTATGTCACCTTTTTGGGGGGAATAACCCTCTTTCGATACTTCATGGAAACCTATCTTTTTTAAAAAATCTCCATAGTCCTTCGCATGTTCTGGATGTCCTGCAGTATCTATACCACCAGCCTCCAATGCTAATCTTACATATTTGGCACACTCCTTGTCTTTTTTGCTTTTATAAGCCGCATAAGTATATGCATGAGCATTTAGCCAAGAAGCAGATTTGTCTGCCCAACTCCCGGAGCTATTACTATTGCCATTACCTATAATTGTAACATTCGGCAGTTCTACTTCCATGTCATAATCATCGCTATCATCAATGATAGAAAAAGGATCTTCACTATCACCAAAGATATCAACATTCGGCAGTTCTATTTCATTATCCCAGTTTTTGTCCTTGTTCTCGTCATTAGATTTCCCAATGATTTCAATTTCGGGAAGTTCTATTTCCCAATCATAACAATCATCATCGCTATCATCGTAATAATTGTAATAGTCATCATCATCATCATCATAGCATGCCTGACAAGGGGAGACATTAAAGAACATTATGACAAAGAGCGCAAGGAACAACTTAACAGTCTTACTCATGGCTGTGGACAGTTACAGTCTTCGAGTGTCTCTCGTCCTTACGTGAAACATTGACAATGTAAGCTGTCGCTCCTTTCACAGATAACGCATGGAACGTCAGTTTATTGTGTCCTTTGCCCAAGTGCCTTCTTCCCAGATTCTCCATAGCTGTGCCGTAAACAGATGATGCCATGACGTCAACATCCATTTCCTCCGAGGCTGAGATGCTTACTGCCAAACGACCAGATTCACTACTAACACGTTCTATTGAGAATGTGCTGATGGTATCGGACGAGGTAGATAAATTGCCTCCCTCACGGCTCAGCACAGCAAAAAGCGGCTTGCGAAAAGACATGTTGTCCAGATTCAGTGCCCTGAACTCTGCCAGGAGTTTTCCGTTCTTCATGTCGAACTTAGTATTTGTCACCGTCCATGAGTATTCCTTTTGTTCGTCTGTCAGTTTCTTGGATTGAAAGCCCTTTTCTCTTAATACTGCTGCATATGCAGTGGACAGCGAGTCTCCTACGTAGTAACTCACATGTATGCTATCGTCCTGACACTCCACGTCAAGCGTTATGTCCTGTTCACTAAGGATTACCTTCTTTGACCAGTCATACGTGTATGCAGTTCCTTTCCAGCGACCATAAATATCGTCAGTATTCGATGTCGAAGATATCTCGGGCATTCCTTGCTCAGTGAGTTCACGGCTCTTGACATGTTTCCATGTACCCTTACGCGCCCTACGCTTTCCTATTGAGTCAAGCAATCCGTTCTTGGTGACATCCACTGTCCAACTGTTGCCATGCCTTGAAGCATTACGATAGTATTTCTCTGCCTTAGCAAGGTCTTGTTCCTGATCGTATCCATTGGCATAGTAAGAGGCTAGGAGCATATCGCATCCTGGGTGCTTTTTTGCAGCACCTTTCTCCAGCATTTTTACCGCTTCTGCATAATTCTGCTCTGTACCAAAGCCTTTGTATTGCAAATATCCTGCACCATACATGCCCTGTGCTGAACCAGAATCAGCAGCTTCCTTATACAGATTGTAGGCCTTCTTGTAGTTTATCTTGCCATTCAGTCCTTTCTGGTATATCATGGCAAGATTACATTTAGCCCTGACATTGCCCATCTTCGCAGCCTTGCTGAACAAACGTTGTGCAATTCCTACATTTTGCTTCACTCCGTCTCCATTGAGATAGCACTTGCCAAGCTGATTTATTGCCTGAGCATTGTTCCTGCGCGCAAGATAGCTGTATATTGCAACTGCTTTCTTAGGGCTTGCTTCACGCTTTATACCGTATTGATACTGGTGTGCGAGTATAAGCAGAGTCTTGTCAGAGATATTGTGTACAGTAGTATCACTTTCTACAGAAGAGGCTCCTTGCTGAGCTAACACAGAGAGACTGCATGCAAAGAACGTGATAAGTAGTAAAGTCTTCCTCATTTCTTACCCTCCCCATGATGTTTAGAGTTATGATGAGAAGCTCCTCGCCAGTTCACATGACCTGACATCACCTTACCATATCCTTTTTGCTTCTCATTGTTTATGCTTGCCTTAAGTGATGCGGGCTGTATAGCCTTCAGCCTGCTGATATTCTCCTTCTGTTTGGCGAAATCGTATTTGTGCCTGAAATACACTATCTTCTCCAACATGAGGTAATCATAGATTTCCTTGCGTGCCTTTGCAAGTTCTGACTCAGTATAGTCATTGTCCACCTCTGTAAGCAGTGACATTCTGTAATCTGTCTTTGCCGTCACCTCTGGAGCAAATACCGTATTACAGTATTCCGTTATCTGCCTGTCGGAGAGTTGCGAAATGAATTCCTCATGACACTGCTTTTCAATCTCATACTTCTGGAATGCCAACGACTTCGCTCCTGCGGTGCTGTCCATAGATTCCAGACGGGCGCGTTTCTTGCTAAGCGCATCGTGTATGGCTGACCGCTGAAGTCCATTGATGTTAATGACTGACGTGACTTCGTTCATTTTCTTGCGTTCACGGTCTTTCTTTGGCTTGTGCTGGGCTGACATGAATAGGCAAGTGCACAGCAAAGCCGATAAAAGAACTAATTTTCTCATTGTCTTGATGTTGTTTTGTGAAAAATAGAGTTAGTAATTAATTTTGCTTAAGCCCTGCAAAATTGCAAACTCTTACTTGAATGACAAAACCAACATCGTAAACAGGAGAATTACATCGTAAAAAGATGACAATGAAAGAAAATGCAAACAAAGCAATAAAGAGGAACAATCAAAGATGGAAATTGACACGTCGATACTTATTATAGTGTACTGCTTTATATTTTATACGAAGATGTAAAACAGACTATAGGTATTCTGTACGAGCAATATTATTACTTTTTTATCAAAAAAGATAGAAAATCACCTTGTTTAGTTCGCGAATAGTTCGCAAATAAAAAATGGCAAATAGAATAACATCAATCGCTACACATAAAGTTGGTAATGTAACCATTACCCTTGTGCTTGACAAACGCACTAATAAAAACACTGATAAGTATCCCTTGTCAGTATGCTTTAACACAATGGAAAATGGCAAGCAGAGAAGATATTATTTACATCTTGGAGATTATATCACCGAAAAACACTTTAGCGAACAAAGTTCTTGTTCAACAATGGTGGAAAGTTGTTGAACTCTTCTATCATCTTGCGAAGGTCGCTGTTTTTTACAACGGGCGTACCATCAACGCTCATTTTGTTGAAGTTGATGCGGTCTTTGAAGATGCCCTGTAACACTTCGCTATTGGCATCCTCAATAGCAGTCAAGGCTTTGTTCAGCATTGGGCCAATATCTGTTTTAAGGTCTCGCAAGGCAGGAACTTCGGTTTCGTTCTCCTCATCATACCAACCTTCGTTCCATCTGGCACGTTTCGGAGAAAAGAAAGTATCACCGTATGTTGTCTTGTCCTACAGAATAGAATTTAAGGCATCTTCAGGAAGATATTGATAATCTTTCTTCAAAACTTCACGCTTTTCTTCAAAGACATCTGACATGCGCTTCAAAAAGAGTAATCCAAAAATATACTCTTTATATTCTGATTCCTCCATGTTCTTGCGAAGGTAATCTGCAATGCGCATGAGGAATGATTCCAATCCGCTAAGCTTGATTTTTTCAGTCATATTGTCAAAAGAACCCCCAAGCTATGTCTCGACAGGCGACCAAACCTTTTGCATACACCGCAAGGGGGATTCAATACCTCATTTGCCTATTTGGCTGTTTGGGTCATTTGTCAAAGTGTGTACATGCCAGTTTTATCATGCGCACATTGCATGGTCGCAGAGTTAATAAAAAAATGACAGAAAATAGCAGGATTGTGTATTAAATAAGGTGAAAATGAAGTTTTTTTTGCCTCATTTTTGCATCAAAATGATACCTTCACCTTTTCTTTGCCCTACATTTTAATTCATACCTAAGATTATCTGCTTGGCGACACACAAACATTGGTACATTTGGGAGGTATTGTCAACAAAATTCCTTTTTCACTCGATGTATGGTGCAGATGTCTTTTCTCGTGGTTTTGCCACGACCCTAATGACATAGTCCTTCTTCAAAAGGGAAATGGCTTCCTTGTATTCTTCTTTTTTTATCAGTCATTTAGACAATGAAGTAAGGCGTACCACATAGGGTTGCGCCTTACTCTTGTCTATTTGTTGGAATTGTGTGCAAAGTGGGGATTTTGCGCAGACCTGACAGTTATTGGGTTCACAGTTAATGTCCTTAATAATATAGTGCCCTGTTTTCTTAGAACCTTCGCGCTCTATTAGTCCTACTTTAGAAAGTGCGGCAATACTTCGTTTCACGGTTGCAAGGCTGGGCTGCTCAATATCATCCTTACGTGGTAGCACACCGGCGATGTTTTGTGCCTGTATGCCTCCATGCCGTCGGATGGCATGATAAACTCGTTGGTCGCCCAAAGACAAACCGGTAAGTATTGATGCTATTACTGGAGGTATCTCTTCATTCATAGCTGAGACCTCTTCCTTCAAAGCTGAAACCTTTGCATCATGACGTTCTCTACGAAGCTGTTTTTTTTCCTTAGCAGCAACTTTATCCGCTTCTTTGTCTTGTGCAATGGGGGGTATAGTATTGCCGGTGTAGGATGGATTGGTAGCAGTGTATAATTCAGAAGCATCTTCTTCCTTAGTAACAATATCTTTCAATGATGCCGGGAAAACTTCTATATCATCCAAGCTGATAGCAACAACATCCTTGAAATCTTTGGTAAACATTTGACTATACATGATCTGCTGCAGCAGGTCGCGCTCATGTTCAACTGTCGGGCGTATTCTCCGAGGCATTAAATGTATTTTCCCATCATCAACGGAAAACACACCTATTTGTTCGTCAGCGTTCTCTCTTGCACGCTGAATAGCATCATTAACCAGCTCTGATGGAACACCGATGAAGAAAAAGTCAGTGTGGCCGATATAATGATCCATCTTATCGTCGGCCATTAAATCGGCTTTGCTGTTTTTCAACTCAACGCCAACGGTATAGACCTGTCGCTGATTTAAAGAACGATAACCCGGCTCTACATAAAAAATACAGTCGAAGCGATAATGGGGGCGGTTGTCAAGGTTCAGCCTGGTTGACTTTGTGGCTTCTTCTCTTATGGTAACCTCCTCAAACATTCGGTAATTGATGTATTTGTCAGGTACTCTGTTAGACCAGGAATACACTTGATGGGTAAGACTCAGTATGAATGACTGCCCCGGAATACTTAAAAGATGTACTTTAAGATTTTCGTGTGCCATAACAATCTCTCCTATATGTTTAAAGTGTCAAAATTATGATGCGTTAATTTATAATACAAAGGTACAATATATTTTTTATGTATCAAAATTATGAGCTATAAAAAATGTTAATGGCTCAAAATTATGATGCGTTAAGCGGAGAAAAGAAAAACTGGTGGGGTGTTATGTGTGGTTAACGGTTCAAAATATTGACACGTTAATTGCACACATTTTGAGTTGAAAGACGGTGGAAAAACGCAGTTTTAGTTAAGAATGTTTAATAATAGGAAGTTTTTCTTTTCTTTAGCATTGAAATCAAAATAAAACCCGTAACTTTGTTGCGGGGAAAGGGATTTCAAGAAAATCCCTAAACCTAATAAGGGATTTTCCAGAAAAATTGCTCTAAGCAATTTCCTCAAAATACCCAATTAGGCCAAGGGCTACTCGCCCTCTGGAACCTCGCAAGGGGGTGACTCTCCCCCTTGACCGCCCCACTCAGGGTTTCACCCTAAGAACCTATGTTTAATGTTTTAGCAGATTGTATTATGGAGAAAAAATTTAATGTACTTCACGCAGGAAAAAGTAAAGCTCTCTCAGTCGGCAATGCTTACGAGAACGAAAGGAGAGGTTGGACTGAGGAAAGTTACCGGGCTAAGAATGCCAACCCGATAAACAACTACGACTGGTCTCGGCACAATCTTAACTTCGAGATTGTGGATGGTGAGATAGTACCTCTTGGGAGGCAGAAGAAGACCCTTTATACGAGGTTTCAGGATAAACTCGAAAGTGTAGGCTATAAGGCTTACAAGGATGGGGCTTCCAATTCCCAGAATACTTATGTAGAAATTATATTCTCTGCTAATACAGAAAAGATGCAAAAAATAGCATTTGGGAACCAGTCAGTTAATTATGAACGTAACCCTGAGAATTGGCATAACTGGGATGTCCGCAGAAGTAAAGAAATAGAGCAGTGGGGAAAAGATGTCTATAACTTTGGAATAAGTATATTTGGCAAAGATAGCATTATAGGTTGCGAGCTACACCTCGATGAGACAGAACCACATATCCACATGAACATCGTACCTTTAGCAGAAAGGAAACAGCGTGGCAATGTTGGGGGCTATGTAAAGATAGATAAGGATGGTAACGATGTGCGTTACTCTAAAGGAAAGCACGTCGGAGAGCTAATCAAACTATCCAAGGGTAAGTATGACAAACTCTCTGACGAGAAGAAAGCCGAATATCGCCCTGCTGTGAGAGGTACGGTGTACACTGTTAGTTATGCAGCTCACTTCGGTAGCACGACTAAGGAAAGAAGTGAAGCAATGTCTCAACTACACGATAAGTTCTACGAAGAGGTGGGAAAGAAATGGGGCTTTGAACGTGGAGAAGTGTGGGCGGAACTGACCGAAGAGGAGAAGGCAAAAAAACGTCGCAGGACAAAGGCTGAAGCCTACAAAGAAAAGCAAGCTAAAGAAAGAACAAAGGAGGCAGAGGAAAGTAGAGAGAAGGCAGAGGAAAGGAGAGAGAAGGCAGAGGCTATTGCTCAGGAGGCAGAAAAAGAAGCAAAGAAGTGGGGCAAAATGCTATTCAAAGATAAGACAGAGGAATTTGCTTCACTCGCCAGCCTGCAGTTGGAAGGCTCAGATTTCAAAACGGAGCTGCAGAACACCCTCGATGAACTCGTTACGCTCTGCCAGACACCGAAGAAAAGCATCCTCCAGTCGGATAAAGAGTGGAAGAAGGAACAGCATAAAAAAGCCAAGGCGATTGTTACTCGCCTGAATGACCGTCTTTTTTCTGCTAAAGGACTGGATTACGCTCTCAGAGCGTCTATAAAAGAAATCGGCAAAACCCTCTATGCCGATGCCAAAAAGGAGATAGCCGATGTCCTGGAGGAAAACCAACGGCTGGAGGCAGAAAATGAAAAGCTAAAGAAGGAAATAAAGGACGTTCAGTTTGATAAGGAGAAAGCAGTGGAACAGGGTAGAAAGGCTGCCGTAAAGAAAATATTAGATACGGCTGTGTTCATCCCTACCAACAAAAAGATTGAAGAAGTTACTCCAGAGAACATCGGTAACGCAATGTACAGGGTTTTGGATGAGAGAAATAAAGCCGTAGTAGAAAAGGAGAAATGGGAGAAGATTGCCGAGGAGTTAAAGGAACAGCGAAACAATAAATATGTAGAGTTGCAGGAGCAATTCGCAAAACATAAAAAGGCACTGCAAGAGAAAGCGGAAGAGAAAGAACGTGATAGAGTAAAGGCAGTCCGGGAATTAGCCGAAGAGAAAGAGGCTGCTGCACGGCAGAAAAGAAAGCACCAGGAGCATCTGAACACGATAAAAAAAGCCATAGCCACCTTTATAGACGGAGATATGGAAAAACTTATAGAGATAATCCTTAGACAGATGGCTAAGGATGTGGATGACTTTGTTTATGACACGATGGTAGAAATTAAAGAAATTCTCTTCGGGCGAAGTGAAGACATACAGCAGCGCAAGGTGACAGTCTCCAACAGCTTCGTATGGGCAAAGGTGCTCGCCTCTGTCGAAGGAAAGGCATACAGGCATAGCGAAGAATTGCTGAAGGATGCCCTGCGTATCGCGGATGGAACATGGCAGTCCTGGAGAGACGAGAAAGAGAGACTGCATACCAATGCCGCCGATGTCATCGACGAACTTGATGATGACATGGAGGATGAGGAAGAAAGAAGCAAAGGATTAGGGCATAGAAGGTAAAAGTATGAGGGAGGATAAAGATTCTCCCTCATACCTATATAGTATATAATATGGTACGCGAGCATGTGGGCAGCTCGTATTATTTTTTCCCTCGTACTACTGTTTGTCTTGTTCAATTCTTTATAAACATGCCCAAAACTGTAAGGTTTGTTCAGTTTTTGTTCAGGTTACGAAACAAAAAAGCAGTTACAAATGTTGTAACTGCTTGATTTTCAGTGTGGACCAGCCTGGGCTTGAACCAGGGACCTCCAGATTATGAGTCTGTTGCTCTAACCAACTGAGCTACAAGTCCGATTTGCGGGTGACAAATGTGTTCGCATGAAGCAAATAATGAGTGTCTGCGAAGCAGACTCATGATGCCTATCGCAATTTGCGAATGCAAAGGTACAAAAAAAGTTCAAAAGTTCAAAGGGTTCAAGGGTGAAAAGTTGAAAGATTGCTTTTGGTTAATCTTTTTTAACTATAAGAGATGGTAGGTGTTGCCTGAAAGTTGTTTTACGGCGCCTTTCATCTCGAGTGAAAAGAGGGTGGCATTGAGGGTACCGATGGGTATGGCTGTCTGCATGGCTATGAGGTTGGCTTGCATATCGCCTGACTGCTTGAGGCAGTCTATTATTTTCTGCTCGTCAGGGGTGAGGTTGAGGAACATCTGTCGCTCTATGCCCTGTTTGCGTGCCTTGCTGATATCGGCTGTTGGTTGCCACTGCATAAGGTTGAGTATGTCTTGGGCTGAGGTTATCAGTGTGGCTTTGTTGTCGCGAATGAGGTTGTTGGTGCCCTCGCTGGCAGGTGCATTGATAGGACCAGGTATGGCGAACACCTCGCGATGATAGTCTTGTGCGAGACGGGCTGTGTATAGTCCACCACCATGAACGGCACTCTCTGCCACGATAACGGCATCGCTCATGCCTGCTATGATGCGGTTGCGTTGCAGAAAATAGGGTGCGAGGGAGCGTGTGCCGTGAAAAAACTCAGTTACCACACCACCGTTGCCCAGACACATCTTGTTGGCGTCATTGCGATGCACTGAGGGGTAGAGGGTATCTTGTCCGTGAGCCACTACACCTACGGTGGATAAGCCATTGCTGAGAGCTGCACGATGGGCGCAGATATCAATGCCATAAGCCAGTCCGCTAACTATCACTATGTCAGGACGCAGACAGGTCAGGTCTTTCACTATCTTATTGATGCAGTCATGTCCGTAGAGAGTGCTCTTGCGTGTACCTACTATACTGATTATGTGTGGAGCATTGAGGTCTGCATTGCCACGAGCGAAGAGCACCATAGGGGCATCGTTGCAATGGCGTAGCCGATCGGGGTAGTCGGCATCGCTGATGGTGAGTATTCGTACGTTATTCTGTTCACACCATGCCATCTCTTCCTTGGCGCGCTGTTCTTCGTTGGTGAATGATTTGCCTAACTTTTTCAGCACACACTCTGCCGAACCCTCTTCATCATATAGCGTTTTGATGATAGAGAGTCCGTATTGCTCTAAGGCGAGTTGAGAAAGGATGAGATGAGAAATCAATTAGGAATGAGTAATTAGAAATTAGGAATTAATTATAAATTGTCAATTATAAATTGTCAATTATCAATTGTATACAGGTACTGAACAATCGTCTGCCCCACGGCTTTGAGGGTGTTCTTGTCCAGGTGGTGTATGTCGTCATTGACGGTGTGCCATGTAGGACCGAAAGCGCTGGCTTCGCAGTCGGGGTAGTAGGGTATTATATCGATGGTGGGTATGCCAGCCTCGTTGAGTGGCTTGTGGTCGTCAGTGATATATCCGCCTGTCTGGTTGAGGAAATAGCTGCCGTAACCAGCTTCGTTGGCAGCCTGCCAAACGCCGTCAACGATGCTTTGGGCATAGTGTTTAGACAAACCCTCCTGATAGAACTTGGCACCCTGTCCACCTACCATATCAAGGAGGATTCCGAGTTTTAGTTGACAGTTGACAGTTGACAGTTGATAGTTTTTTGCAAAATACTGCGCACCGAGTGCCCACGAGTCTTCATCTTCCTTGCCACTCCATGAGGGCGTGCCATAGTCTTCTGCGTCAAAGCATACGAAGTCGATGCCGTAGTTAGGCTGTTGCTCATTAGCACTGATGATGCGCGCCAGTTCAATCATCACGCCGATGCCTGATGCGCCGTCGTTAGCCGCCATCACAGGTTTGCGGTGGTTAACCTCGTCAGGGTCGTTGTCAGCCCATGGTCTGCTGTCCCAGTGTGCACAGATGATTATGCGCTGCTGGGCTTGCGGATTAAGTCTGGCGATGATATTAGTGGAGTGGAGCAGTGTGCCGTCCCATCCCTTGAGGTCGGCTTTCTGGGTTGACACCTCACAGCCATATTGCTTAAACTTACTTATTATCCAAGCCTCGCACTCATCGTGGGCGGTGCTGTTCATGGTGCGGGGACCAAAGGCGCACTGCTCAACACAATAGGTGAGGGCACTGTCTTCATTGAACACAGGACCGACGAGCTCTGGCTCAGCCTCTGTTGCCGTTGCCTGTTTCTTGTTTTGGCATGAGAATATGCCTATTGACAAGAATGCTACAAACAGGAATATGTAAGGAGAAAAGAGTTTCACTATCAAAATAAGGATAAGAATTTTATCTGCCAAAAGACTGTACCTCACTCATCACCCTTAGCCAGTTGCCGCCCCAGATTTTGCGGATGTCAGCCTCGCTATACTTGCGACGCAGCAACTGAATAGTGAAATTGATGAGCTCTGATGAATCGTTCATGCCAGGCACTCCGCCGTCACCGTCGAAGTCGGTACCTATGCCTACACAGTCTATGCCCATAATGTCTATGGCGTGTTCCAGGTGCTTCACTGCATCTAAGATGTCTGCCTCACCACTGGCTTTGAGGAAACCTGGGTAGAATGTGGTGTGAGCCACGCCACCTACCTTGGCAAGTGCTCTCAGTTGGTCGTCGGTAAGGTTGCGAGGGTGGTCGCATAGCGCTCTGCAGTTGGAGTGAGAACATACTATCGGTGTCTGACTGATTTCGAGTGCGTCATAGAAACTCTTCTCGCCAGCGTGGCTCAGGTCAACCATCACGCCGAGGCGGTTCATCTCCTTGATAACCTGTTCGCCAAACTGTGACACACCGTTGTGGGTGTTGTTGCCACGGGCTGAATCGCAGATGTCGTTATCGCCGTTGTGACATAGGGTCATGTAGGTTATGCCGCGCTTCACGAAATGCTCCAGATTGGCTATGTCGTTCTCTATAGCCAGACCGTTCTCAATGCCGAGCACTATGCTCTTTTTGCCAGCCTGTTTGTTGAGGCTAATCTGCTCAGGAGTGCGTGCAAAGGCAAGATAATCTGGTTGCTGGTTTACAAATCCCTCTATGGTGTCAAAGATGAAATCGGTATATTCTTTTGGCGAATTGATGTTGAAATGCACCAAGTCAGCAAACGATTCTCCCATGTGTGAGGCTGGTCCGCCGTTGGTCTCGGTGGTAGGCTGTGGCAGGTAGCATACCATGGTGACAGCATCTTGATGCCCTTCTGTCATCTTGTGCAGATCCACTTTTATGCGAGGGTCGCGATTCAGGAAGTTCACTCCCTGATGAAAGAACATCGGTGTGTCGCAATGGGTGTCAATGGTTATGATTCGCTGATGCAGTGCCTTGGCACTGCTGAACTCTCTTGCTCTCTCCACCAGCCACTGGAATATCGGCAGTCCTTCCTTGCCCAGCCATTCAGGGTGCCACTGCACTCCCAATATACTCTTCTGTTCAGTGCTCTCCATCGCCTCTATGGCACCATCAGGTGCTGTGGCAATGGTGCGGAACAGTGTGCCAGTATTGTCCACCACCTGATGGTGGAAAGAGTTTACGGCAAGTTCCTCGCGTGCGTATATATTATATAAGGTGGAACCTTTGCTTATGTTTACCGAGTGTGTCGCCTCATTGCGGTCGGCATCCTGACTGTGCTTGATGCCTGAGGCATGATCCTGCTCTACATGCCCTCCCAGAGCCATGGCAAGGGTCTGCATACCTCGACATATTCCGAGCATAGGAATCTGACGGTTGAATGCCAGACGCGTTAGCAGCAGTTCGGCACTGTCACGCACGGCATTGATGTTGTGCAGTTTGCTTGATGGCTCCTCCCCACACCATAGCGGGTTGTAATCGCCTCCGCCAGTAAGGATAAGGGCGTCGATATGCTCCAGGGTGTTGATGACCACCGAGTCGTCTGTCACGGGTGGTATGATAACAGGTACGCCACCAGCCGCAACAACCTGCTTATAGTATGCATCGCGAATAGTGGCGTCTATATCACTGTGATTAGCCGTCATAGCTATGACGGGTTTCTTCTCAGCCTCAGGGAATCCCTTGTAGGCTGCTTCAGTCAAAGCCTCAAGAGAATATTGTTTCATTCGTCTTCCAAGTGTATTGGTACGTCGCGCTTGATGCTCTGGTCAAGCGAAATGAGTGTCTCGGTAGATACTACACCGTCTATAGACTGCAAGGTGTCGTTGAGCAGGCGCATGAGCTGTTCGTTGTCGCGCACGTATGCCTTGACAAGCATGGTGTATGGACCAGTGGTAAAGTGGCTTTCCACTATCTCAGGAATGTCCACCAGTTTCTTCACTACATCCTTATACATGGAGCCACGCTCCAGACTGATGCCCACGTATGTACATGTGCCATAGCCCACAGCTTTAGGGTTAACAGAGAATCCGCTGCCTGTTATAACACCGTCTTCCTTCAGTCTCTCCACACGCTGATGGATGGCAGCACGCGAAACGCCACACATCTCAGCCACGTCCTTGAATGCTATACGGGCATTGGTAGCAAGAATCGAGAGAATCTTCTTGTCAAGTTTGTCAATCTTTTGCATTGTTCTTATTTAGTTTATTTCATTTCTCAACTATCAATTGTCAATTATCAATTATCAATTGTCAATTCCTCATCGCCAGCGCAGCGTTCTCTGCAGCCTCCATTATCTCCCTTTCTCCAGGTCCTTTGTCGTTTATGCCGCAAAGGTGCAGTATGCCGTGAATTATCACGCGATAGAGCTCTTCCTCGTATGGTTTGTTAAACAGTTGGGCATTGCTCTTTACGGTGTCGAGGCTTATCACCAGGTCGCCGTTTATCTGCTTGCCCTCGTTGTAGTCGAATGTGATGATATCCGTGTAGTAATCATGCTGCAGGTATTCGCGGTTTACCTCGAGTATCTTCTCGTCGTCGCAGAACAGGTATCCCACTTCGCCTATCTTGCGCCCATACGTAGCCGCCACTCGCCTTATCCAGGCGGTGGTATCACGCTTCCGTATTTTGGGCATACTTACGTTCTCTGTTGAGTAGGTAATCATATTTTTATTTATGGTACATACTGTGACACATCCTTGCCGAAGTGCTCCAGCGTGCGAATGATGTTGCTGGTCAGTGATGACAACTCTGGACGGGCATAGAATATGATGGTCTCTATTTCATCGTCCAACACATGGTTGAAGTCTGCCTGCTCGCGCTCGTATTCATAGTCCTTCACTGAGCGCACGCCCTTCACAATAGCTACAGCACCGTGACGCTGGGCAAACTCCACCGTGAGGTCGTTGTATGCCTCAGCCTCCACACGAGGGTCGTCCTCGTATAGCGACTTGATGTGCGCCAGACGCGGATAGATGTTGCTGTCGCCTTTTTCTGGGTTATAACCTATGCCGATAACTACCTTGTCAAAGATGGTTAGTGCCCTTTCCACTATATCGGCATGACCAATAGTAAAGGGATTAAACGTACCAGGGAAAATTGCTACTTTCATTAGTCAAATAAAGATGGGTTATTACGATTAGTAGAATATGCATTTCTGCCTAAATGACTGTATGCCAAGTCGGTAGCCACTCTGCCGCGAGGGGTGCGCTTCAGGAATCCTTCCATTATCAGGTAAGGCTCGTAAACGTCCTCCACGGTGCCAGCATCCTCGCCTATGGCTGTGGCTATGGTGCTGATGCCCACAGGACCTCCGCTGAACTTGTCTATTATGGTCAGCAGTATCTTGTTGTCTATCTCGTCCAGTCCGTAGCTGTCTATGCTCAGCGAACCCAGTGCCACCTTGGCTATGTTCAGGTCTATGCTGCCATCACCCTTCACTTGGGCAAAGTCACGCACTCGTCTCAGCAGTCCGTTGGCTATACGAGGCGTACCACGTGAACGACGGGCTATCTCGTTACATGCCGCATCGCTGATAGGCACCTGTAGCAGTCCTGCCGAACGACGGATAATCTTCGCCAGTGTGGCAGGGTCGTAGTATTCCAGGTGCATATTGATGCCAAAACGCGCACGCAGTGGGGCTGTCAGCAGTCCTGAGCGTGTCGTTGCACCTATCAGGGTAAATGGGTTGAGGTCTATCTGTATGCTACGTGCCGACGGACCTTTGTCTATCATAATGTCTATGCGGTAGTCCTCCATAGCCGAATAGAGGTATTCCTCCACCACGGGTGACAGACGGTGTATCTCGTCTATGAACAACACATCGTTCGTTTCAAGCGAGGTCAGCAGACCAGCCAGGTCGCCAGGCTTATCCAGTATCGGACCAGATGTAATCTTAAATCCTACGCCCAGTTCGTTGGCAATGATGTTGCTCAGCGTTGTCTTGCCCAGTCCTGGCGGACCGTGCAACAAGGTGTGGTCAAGCGGTTCACCACGATATTTTGCAGCTTCCACAAACACCTCCAGATTCTCCACCACGCTCTGCTGTCCGCTGAAATCCTTGAACTGCAAAGGGCGTAGTGCCTTCTCAAAATCTTTTTCCGATGCACTGAGGCGTTCGTCGTGTATGTCGAAGTCATCTGTCATATTGTTGGCAAAGGTAATAAAAAAAATGAAGAATGAAGAATGAAGAACGAAAAATATGTACAAATGTCAAACAAAAATGTAAAACTTTATACTTTTTGCTTTATACTTTATACTTTTTTTGCTACCTTTGCATCCTAATGGAACGTATTCTCATCACAGGTGCCACAGGGTTCATTGGCTCTTTCATTGTGGAAGAGGCACTGAGGCAGGGCATGGAGGTATGGGCGACAGTGCGCTCTGCCAGCCGTCTGGACTACCTCCAAGACCCGCGAATCAACAAGGTGCTGCTCGACCTCTCGTCAGTGAGTCAGATGAGTGAAGCACTTGCTCCTCTGCATCTCGATTACGTTGTTCATGCAGCAGGTGCTACCAAGGCGTTGCATCGTGACACCTTCTATCAGGTGAATACCGAAGGCACCAAGAACCTCGTTCAGGCTTTGCTCGCCACCAATCCCACACTAAAACGCTTCGTCTTCATCAGTTCGCTCAGCGTAATGGGGGCAGTGAGAGAACAGCAGCCCTATGAGGCGATAACAGAGAATGACGTTCCCCAGCCTAACACTTCCTATGGTATGAGCAAACTGGCTGCAGAGCAGTGGTTGCGCAAGCATTGTACCCTGCCTTTCACCATCCTGCGTCCTACTGGGGTGTACGGTCCGCGAGAGAAAGACTACATGACTATGGTCCGCAGCATTCGCCGAGGAATAGATATCGCAGCAGGTTTTACGCCACAGGTGCTCACCTTTGTCTATATCACAGACGTGGTGCAGGCAGTATTCCTCTCGATGAAATCGGCAAAAAGCATCGGCAGAGCCTACTTCCTCACTGATGGCGAGGTCTATACCTCACGCACCTTTAGTGACTATATAATCCAAGCCTTAGGCAAGAAGCACGTTCTGCGTCTCAAGCTGCCTCTGAGCCTCCTGCGCATAGTCTGCACCGTCAGCGATATGGTGATGCACCTCACAGGCAAACTCTCCACCCTTAACAACGATCATTATAACATACTCGCCCAACGCAACTGGCTATGCGACATCACCCCCGCAATCACCGAACTGGGCTACCAACCGCAAGTAAAACTGCGTGAAGGAGTGGGGAGGATGGTGCACAGTTTAGTTCATAGTTCATAATTCACAGTTATCGTAGCGAAGCGTATCGTAGGAGCTGGAAACTTCGTATCGTAGCACCGCAGGTGCATATCGTTCCATTTATTCCATTTGAAAAATGAATAAAACTCAGAAAGAATACTTTTCCCCGATGAAGAGACTGAAGAAAGGCGGTCCCTTAGGCATGGGCTTCTGGCAGTTCATGGCGCCAGAGGTAGCCACCTTCGTTTATGCCCTCTTCACCATGCTCATTATTTTCTTTACGTGGACCAACCTCGATAATCCGTCTGACCTGCTGTGGCAACGACTGCATTTCGTCTCAGGCACCATCGCCCTGTGGGTGGTCTATCTGTTGTGGCCCTGCAAAGCAGTCATCGGTGCACGCATAGCCTACCTGCTGTTCATGCTTGGGGTGTGGTATCCCGACACTTACGCCATCAACCATCAATTCCCCTGCTTCGACCATATCTTTGCAGGTTATGAGCAGGCGTTGTTTGGCTTCCAGCCTTCGCTTGTCTTCTCGCAGCTGTTCAGCAATTCAGTGGTGTCAGAGCTTATGTATATGGGTTATTTCTCCTATTATCTCTTCTTCGTTGTCACCCTCGTTATAGTCTTCTTCACTAAGTTTCATAACTTAGAGCGCTCAGCCTTCATGATTTTCGCTGGCTTCTACATCTGTTATGTTATCTACTTGTTGATGCCAGTCACAGGACCGCAATATTACTATCTTGCAGTGGGTATGGATGAGATAGCCGCAGGCAATTTCCCAGATGTAGGTCATTATTTCCGCGACAATATGGAGGCTCTCAGGTCGCCAGGGTGGGATAAGGGTTTGTTCTATTCCCTTGTAGAGTGGGCTCACCACACAGGTGAGCGACCCACCGCCGCCTTCCCCTCCAGTCATGTCGCCATCGCCACCCTTGTTATGGTGATGGTAGTCAGAATGCGCATGTGGCGTTGGCTCTTAGTGCTCGCCGTTCCTTTCATATTCCTGTGTCTCAGCACCGTGTATATCTATGCTCACTACGCCATTGATGCCATAGCAGGCATGGCATTCGGCATCATCCTCTTCTTCCTTCTCGGCGGACTCAAACTACATGGGGGAAAAAATTAAAAAGGCAACTCGGAATAGATTATAACGACAACCATAACAACTTATAACAACATTATAGCGGTCAGTTCAGCAAACCTGCTGAACTGGCTTTTTAAATATCATTTTGGCATGTTTGCCAAAATACCAGAACCCAATTATCCTATGTTGTCCGAGTTGTCTTTATAATCTATTCCTGATTGTCGTTATTTGTACTTTGTCCCTTGTCACCTTGTACCTGGTGTAGGTTACTCTACTCTACACCCATTTCATGGAGCAGGCGGTCTGCCTTTGCCCAGTGCTTCATGATATAGAGGATGTAACGGATATCGACATTGATGCAGCGTGCGAGGGGGGCATCATAATAAATGTCTGCAGACAGGCTGTCCCAGTTGCCGTCGAAGGCGAGACCGATGAGCCTGCCATCACCATCTATCACTGGTGAACCTGAGTTGCCGCCTGTGATGTCGTTATTGGAAAGGAAGCAGAGGTTAAGGGTCTTTGACACCTTATCAGTATAGATGCCGAAATCTTTACTGCTAAGCAGTTCCTTAAATACAGGTTCTGCGAAATATTCCTCGATGGAATCGGCTTTTTCCATCTTCTGCACCATAGACTGTGCTGTGGTGTAATAGTCTGAATTGTAGCCGTTGATCTGATAGCCGCCTATCTGTCCGTAAGACAAGCGCATGGTGAAGTTGGCATCGCTGTAGTGGGGCATATCCTGCTCCATGCGCACCTTTGCCTTGCATAGCATTTGCTCCTGCACGTCGATGCTGTCGCTGATAGAGTCTATGGAAAGGCGTATGTTGGCAAGGGCATCGACGAGGGAGAGTCCGAACTGCATGCCTAGGTCGCGCTGCATCTTCTTTGTGGTCTTGACCTTGAGATGGGTGCCGCTCTTCATGAGTATGGAGTTGTCATACATCTCATTGACATAGCGGGTGTAGTCGCCACCAAACTGCTTGTCGATGGTCTGGTAGAAGGAGGGCAGGTAGGCTGTGTCGCCAATCTCACGGCGGTAGTTCTGTATCAGTGCTGCGAGTGCCTCACTGTCGAGAGCCTTATCCCATGAGTCGCTGTTGTCAGCAAACTCCATATACTGCTTCTTGGGTTTGTCTTTCGGACCCTTGACCTCCATACCTTTATAATACTTCATGGCACGGATGGCGAGCTCGTTCTGGCTGCGTCTGCCGAACGATTCGGCAAAATAGGTCATGGCGCGAGTGGCTGCAGAGCATGCCTTGTAGTATTTCTGGAGCTTCTGGAAATCGAGCGGAATATTCATAGAGTCGGCATAGTGCTGTATGCGTTCCTCATACTTACGTTTCATATCGATTATGCCGATGGAATCGATACATTTTATCATGCCGATGGAGTTTTTCCAGTAGTTGGAACTGTTGGCATACTTAGAGTCGTACTTGATGCGCACAGCTTCAGACTGGTCCATGTGGCGTTTCATGACTCCCTGCTTGATGCCTCGCACCTGCTGCATGGGATAGAACATTCCGTTGCGCATCTCCTCTACACCATAGCTGGACAGATAGCGTTCGGTACTGCCTGGATAGCCGATAGTCATGGAGAAGTCGCCCTGGCGGTAGCCCTGAGTGCTGACGGGCAGGTAGGCTGGCTTGATGCCTTGCGCCACAGAGGTGGAGTCGGTGCCCATAGGCACGTTGTGCTCGGAATAGTCGGCAGGACCGCCTGTCTTAGGGTCAACATAGATGCGAAAGACAGATATGTCGCACGTCTGGCGAGGCCACATCCAGTTGTCTGTCTCGCCACCAAACTTACCCAGTGACTTAGGTGGGGCATAGACCAGACGGATGTCGTTATAACGCTGGTAGGTGGTGGCATAATACATATTGCCCTCGAAGAAAGGGTCTATCTCCACGTAGTAAGTGGTGTCAATCTTCTTTGCCTCTTTGGTGAGCACCTCGTTGAGCGAGTCGATGAGTGCCTCCTTGCCTATGTTGCCTAAGGTGTCGATGCCAAGAGAGTCGAGGATGGGGGTGATGTCACGCTGCTGACGCATGAAGGCAACGAAAATATCGTCGTTCTTCAGTTCCTTGCTGATAGAATCGGCATAAAAGCCGTTGAGCATATAGTCGTGCTCCACAGTGGAGTGGGAGCGGATAGCCTCAAAACCGCAGTGGTGGTTGGTCATGAGCAGTCCCATGGGCGATACCACCTCGCCTGTGCAGTAACCAGAGAAATTGACCACACAATTGCTCAGTCCGCCATAGAGTGACGACTTAGGCAGACGGTAGCCCTCAGTCTTCATCTGCTCATAAATGGCATCGGGCAGGTTGTAGAGTGTCCACATGCCCTCGTCGGCGTGGAGAGAAATGAAGAATGAAGAATGAAGAATGAAGAATGAAATTAACGATAGAATATGGAGTTTTTTCATAATCTTGAACCTTTGAGCTCTTTAACCTCTAAACCTTTTCCCAATCACAGGTATTGACTTCAACGGTACATCGTTCTTCACCACTATTACGAGGTAAGCCAGGATGAGCAGCGTGTTGCACAGCAACTGCAACCAGACGTAAGGCATACGGGTGGAGAGATCCATGGCGTAATAGAAACAGGTGGTGACGACGATGTATGTGAAGATGCCCTTCAGGTCGTAGCTGATAGGGTATTTCTTCTGTCCTACGAAATAAGAGAGGAGCATAGCAGTGCCGTAGCCTGCCACTCCACCCCAGGCACAAGCCATGTAGCTATACTCAGGGATAAAGAGAATGTTGACGGCTACAAGCGTAACGCAGCCAGCCAGACTAAACCATGCTCCCCAGATGGTCTTGTCGATGAGTTTATACCAGAAAGAGAGGTTGAAATAGATGCCCATCATAATCTCAGCCACCATCACGATAGGCACCACCTTGAGACCAGCCCTGTATTCGCTGCCGAGGATGTGCTCGAGGATAGGCATATAGCCCATGACGCACAGGAAGGCAAAGAGAGTGAAGATGATAAAGAACTTCATGGCATGGGCGTAATACTCGTTCTTGTCCTTGTCCTTAGCCTTAGCAAAGACTATGGGTTCGTAGGCATAACGGAATGCCTGAGTAATCATCGCCATAATCATGGCTATCTTGGCACAGGCACCATAGATGCCGAGCTCCACCACTCCCTGTGTCTTGTCAGGATAGACGAGTGGGAATATCATCTTGTCTGCCGTCTGGTTCAGTATGCCTGCTATGCCCAACACCAAAATAGGCCATGAGTAGGTGAACATACGGCGAAGCAGAGAGAAATCGACAAGACGGAAGGGTACTCCGTTGTCCCTGCAATACTGGCGTGCCGCTACGTGCTCATGCCAGAACTCGGGTATGAAGAAGAAGGTGATGAAACCTGTGCAGACGAGGTTGAGGAAGAAGACATAGAACACATCGTCCTTGCCTAAGAAAACAAAGTAGAGCAGGTTGAGTCCGATGTTGAGGATGATGAACAGGAGTTTGAGTGCAGCAAACTTGATGGCATTCTGCTTGTACCTGAGGTAAGAGAAGGGAATAGCCTGTATGGCGTCAAGTGCCACTACGGTAGCCATCATCAGTATGTATTCCTTGTGGTCGCTATACTGCAGAGCACGGGTTATAGGGTCTATGCCTAAAAAGATGATGGCGAGGAAGATGGCACTCAGCGTACCCACCACAGCCATAGAGGTGGAGAACACCAAGTGGGGATTCTCGTCCTCCTTATTGGCAAAACGGAAGAAGGTGGTCTCCATGCCAAAGGTGAGGATTACCAGTATCAGCGCCACATAGGCATACAGATTAGTCACCACGCCATAGCCACCGCTTGAGGCTGCTATCACGTGGGTGTAGAGTGGCACGAGCAGATAATTGAGGAATCTGCCCACTATGCTGCTAAGTCCGTAGATTGCCGTGTCCTTGGCAAGAGATTTCATTGAACCCATAGTCTTACCTTATGAAAAAGTTATGCAAAATTACTTATTTCTTTTATTACAACAAAGAAAACCCACGACTTTTTGTTTAATTTTATATTTTTGCTTGGTGGGAAGAATGAAAATTACTAACTTTGCGCCGTAAAGAAATAAGAAGGTAAGAATGATTGTAATGGGAATGCCCGTTTGGGCGTGGATAGTATTCTATGTAGCAGTATTGTTGATGCTGATTGTTGACCTGAAGATGTTTGGCAGGAAGGGTCAGCATGAGGTGAACGTGGGTGAGGCTATGCGCATGACTGTGGTGTGGATAGCTGTATCGTTGCTGTTTTGTGTGGGAATCTACTTCCTGTATCCTGTTGAGGCTCATGTGACAGGAAATGAGATAACGCTGATAAGGCAGGAGAAGGCTCTGGAGTTCCTTGCTGGCTACCTGATAGAGAAGTCGCTGTCGATGGATAACCTGTTCGTATTCCTGATGCTCTTCTCATTCTTTGGCATAGAGAGGAAATACCAGCATGAGGTGCTGTTCTGGGGCATATTCGGTGCTCTTGTGCTGAGAAGCATCTTTATCTTTGCTGGAGCAGCAGCCGTGGAGAGGTTTGAGTGGGTACTTGGGCTGTTTGGCCTGTTCCTTATATATACTGGTGCAAAGATGTTCTTCCACGATGAGGATGAGGCCCCAGACCTGTCAAAGAATTTTATAGTCAGAGGTTTTGATAAAGTTTGGGCTGTGACCAAGGAACTGAGGGGTGATAAATTCTTTGTGACAGAGAATGGCAAACGCATAGCCACCCCATTGTTTGTGGCTCTGTTGGTGATAGAAACTACTGACGTGGCGTTCGCTGTGGACTCTATTCCGGCTGTGTTCTCAGTGTCTCGTGACCCCTTCATAGTGCTCACGAGTAACATCTTCGCCATTCTGGGTCTGCGAGCCCTCTATTTCGCTTTGGCAGCAGTGGCACAATACTTCAAGCTGCTGAAGTACGGACTGGGTGTGATACTTGTCTTTGTGGGTATAAAGATGCTCCTCGGGCTCTACGGCATAGAAGTATCAACGCCAGTAAGCCTTGCTGTTATCATAGGCGTACTGGCGCTGTCAGTGGTATTCTCACTAATGTTTACGAAAGACAAACCCTCCCTTGATTCTAAGGCATTAGCCGAAGAAAAGGTAGGCAATGGCGATGGCAGAAATGATGCCAGCGAGGTCGGCAAGTAAGCCGCAAGCCACAGCATGACGGGTGTGGCGAATGCTCACACTGCCAAAGTAAACAGCGAGGATATAGAAGGTGGTATCGGTACTGCCTTGGAAGATGCAAGCCAGGCGCCCCACGAAAGAGTCGGCTCCGTAGGTGGTCATAGCATCAACCATCATACCACGCGCTCCGCTGCCAGAGAGAGGTTTCATAAGGGCAGTAGGCAGAGCAGCCACGAAGTCGGCATTCAGACCACAGGCAGACACACCCCATGCGATGCCATTAGTAAGGGCATCCATAGCACCAGAAGCACGAAAAACACCGATTCCAACGAGAATAGCGACGAGGTATGGTATTATTCTTACTGCAGTTTGGAAACCTTCCTTAGCACCTTCGATGAAGGCATCATAGACATTCTCCTTCTTACGTACGGCAGCAACGATGAAACCAGTGATTATTGTCATCAGGAGTATGTTGGCTGTGGTGGTGGAAACAGAGTCCATCGTCTCCTTATCCAACTGAGAGAAACCCCAGATGATAGCGCCAACAGCAGCACACATGCCACCAAGGGTGAGCAGTATGGTGCGATTGAACATATTTATGCGCTGATAGAGGCAAGTGAAGATGATGCCAGCCAGCGTAGCAAAGAAGGTGGCTATGAGAATAGGGATGAAGATGTCAGTAGGCTGAGCAGCTCCCATCTGTGCTCGATAGACCATGATGCTCACCGGGATAAGTGTAAGACCAGAGGTGTTGAGCACCAGGAACATAATCATAGGGTTGGTGGCAGTGGCGTTGAGTCGCTCCACGTCAACTGAGGGGTTCTGGGCTTTCAGAGCCTCATTCTTCTGCTTGTTGATTTCCTGCATCTGCTCCATAGCCTTCAGTCCCAGAGGGGTAGCAGCATTATCCAGTCCCAGCATGTTGGCAGCGATATTCATGAAGATACTGCCTGTTACGGGGTGCCCCTTAGGAATGTCAGGAAAGAGTTTGCTGAAAATAGGTGAGAGCAGTCGGGCTATGAAGTTTACCACTCCGCCCCTCTCGCCAATCTTCATTATGCCAAGCCAGAGCGAGAGTACACCAGTAAGACCGAGTGAAATCTCGAATGCTGTCTTTGAAGAGTCGAAGGTGGAGTTCATCATAGCAGGGAAGACCTCGACATCGCCCAGCACTACGAGTTTGAATAGTCCGATGACGAAAGCAATCAGAAAGAATGCTACAAAGATGTAATTTAGTACCATTTATTTAGTTGATAATTGATAGTTGATAATTGATAATTGACAATTCTTGCGCTCCATAGGTGCTCAGGCGAGCAGAGCTCGGAGGATAATTGACAAGTTCAAGGCGCTTCGCTGGTTTAAGGGGTTTCTTCGCTAAAGAAGGCATTGCGATATTCGCCTGAGAGGAATTCGTAGCCGAAGCGGCAACGGAGGCAGTTTTTCTTATCGCAATACTCCTTTTTGAGTTGGATGAGAGCCTGCGAATCGCCAGCCGAACGAGCGTCAAGTCCGCATTCCTGCCACATTCGCACGATATTGTTGTCTTCCACCTTGATAGCCTCGAGCAGGTCGAATGCCCTGTCTTCGTATTCCTCCTTGGCATGATACCTGCCATAGGCAAAGACGGTGGGCACTACTGTGTTGATGATAAGCAGGTCGAGTTTCGCGCCCTTTATATTATATAAGGTGGAGATATCCTTCGCGGTTTTGCAGTTGAGCAGTTGGCTGAGCGAGGTTCGTTGCTCGTGATACATCTGTGCCAGTTGCATAATGCGTACATGAGGGAAGTTCTGTGGCCTGGTTCGCAGGTATCGCCACAGGGTAGCATCCATAGGGGGCAGCCCGAACTTCTTCTGCAGGTAGGCAAACTCCTGAGTGTATTTAGGATCAACCTTGTCGAGCAAGCCAGCCATGCCTATAAAGATGCTCTCAATCTGGAAGAGGTTGTCGCGATGATGGGCAAGAGCGTTCATTGGCATCATCGTAGCCCATGTCTCAAAGGCATCGCCATTGATGCTGAAACCAAAGTTGCGCGAGAGGGTTACGAAGTAAGCAGCCTCCCATGAGCCCTTGGTCTTTTGCACTCGTTCCACTATAGCCGAGGTTTTCTGTTGCAGTCGCTCCACCTGTAGCGAACTGAGCCAACTGTGCACCTTGAGCGAGGGCAGTCGGGGTATTATCTTGTAACAAGGAGGGTATTTGTCAGAGTGGATTAGTCCCTCGTAGTCTTGCTTCAGTTCCTCAGCCACAGGCAGTTCGAGAGTAGTGAGCGTCTTGCCCTGACTGGTTTTTACCTCCATATCAGCCTGTTGCACCACATGCAGAATCACACTGTCGTAGGCAGAATCCTTGTCGTGATGATGACGATACCAGTCGCTTGCCTTGATGTGAATCTCCACATTACCCACCCACAAAATGCCGTCAACCTTCACCTTGGCATTGAAGAAGTCTGGTCCTGCATCGCTGTTGTTGTATAGCCCAGGGTCTATCACCTCCACCATTCTGCCGTCAGTGGTGGTGAGCTTGCCTAAGGGCAACAGTTTGTGTCTCCAAGTATAGTGAAGCAGGCGTTCCATTTGTTTAATTAGGAATTAGGAATTAGGAATTATTGGCAAGTTTGGCTTGCTTTCGCTGATATTTGCTCATGGGCTTAGCCTCCTCTTCCTCAGGGTTGGGGTGGCTGGTATCCTTAGTCGGAGTGGGGTTGGAGCATCCCTCGACTATGAGCACAAACTCGCCTCGGGGTTCGTTGGCGATAAAGTGGTTGAGCACCTCGTGCATAGTTCCCCTCACGCTTTCCTCGTGTATCTTGGAAATCTCGCGACAGGCGCTTATTCGGCGCTCTTCGCCAAATGCTTCGCACATCTGTTCCAGAGTCTTCACTATGCGTCTGGGCGACTCGTAGATAATCATGGTGCGAGGTTCAGTCGAGAGTTCTTGCAGGCGAGTCTGTCTGCCCTTCTTCTGTGGTAGGAAACCCTCGAAGCAGAACTTGTCGCAAGGCAGTCCGCTACTCACCAGTGCAGGCACGAATGCCGTAGCCCCAGGCAGAGTGTGCACCTCTATGCCAGCCTCCACAGCCTCTCTCACCAGATAGAACCCAGGGTCGCTGATGCCAGGAGTGCCAGCATCAGTAATCAGACAGATGTTCTCGCCACTCTTCAGTCGCTCCACTATGCTGTGGGTGGTGGTGTGCTCATTAAACTTATGATGAGACATCAGCCTCTTGTCTGTTATGTCGAAATGCTTCAGCAGTATGCCACTCGTACGAGTGTCCTCGCAGAGTATCAGGTCGGCCTCCTTGAGCAGTCTCACGGCTCTGAAGGTCATATCCTCCATATTGCCTACAGGCGTTGGTATAAGGTATAGCACAACTGTGAATTATTAACTAACTTTCCTCCTCCTCTTTGGTGATGTATCTCTTCCAATAGAGAATAATCACTGTAGTGGCAGGCAGGGCTATGATAAGTCCGATGAAACCGAGCAAAGCGCCCCATACTGAGAGTGAGAGCAGAAGTACTGCAGGGTTCAGTCCCATCTTGCTGCTCATCACCTTAGGAGTGACGATTCCATCGATAATAATCTGTACCACACAGAACACTATCACTGCACTGCCAAAGACTATCCAGTAGCTCTGACCAGTCTCTGATGCCTTCATGGCAGCCAGAAAGGCAGTAGGGATGAGGGCTGTGGTGTGCAGGTAAGGCACCATATCGAGTATGCCTATCAGTATGCCCAGTCCTATAGCCATTGGGAAATCGATAATCAGGAATCCTATGCAGAAGAGCACACCCATAGTGAATGCCACCAAACCCTGTCCGCGAATGTAGTTGTTGAGCGACACCTTGAGGTCTGAAGCCAGATCCTGCCAGAAAGGACGGAGCCTCTTAGGGAATATGCGAATCCAGTTTTCTGTCAGGTACTCATAGTCCATCAGGATGAAGAACATATAGAGCAGGGTGATACATGAGGC
>JAEEGL014909680.1_pt1 | contig 31669 bp, 35 predicted proteins | sample 9134231 | NCBI WGS metagenome assembly JAEEGL01 (sample SAMN16246548, study PRJNA631951) | gut metagenome | biome: gut microbiome; feature: rumen; material: fiber-attached | host: Bos | place: Iran: Karaj | collected 2018-10 | reverse complement strand
CCATCCATTGGGCAAGTTCTCATAATGCGAGGTATCACAAGGCTTGGCATCAGGATTGATGCGCTTCAGTAATTCGCTTGCTGGTTCATCCGTAGGGTCTTGTGGAACGAGCTTACCATGGATGGCAAGATCAAGGACTTTGCTCTTGGTTTGTTTGATAACATCTTGCAAATTCTGTTTACTCGCTTCAAGGTCATCTATCAGTCTAAACAACCCTTCAACAACCGAGCATATATGCAGCTGTTCTCTAACGGGAGGAAGTGGTAATAGTATATTTGAGAACTTCTCAAAATTAATACTGTCAACCGTTGTCCCATCTTTGTGGTATTCTTTTAAGATAAAAGATTCATTAGCTTTTATCGTTAAGAAAATATATGGATTTAACTCTTTTAGAAAGAGAGATATTGTTTTTAAATCCTGATTAACTGTTGCCTTTTTATCAAGAATAGCTACAGGCAAACTATGCCTTAAAATACCACTTCTTGTAACAATTAAAATGGTTCCAGGTTCATATTGGTTCATTATGCTTAAAGCTTCATCTGATATTTTCATTATGGAATCATCTATTCGATAACGCTTCATATCTTTTGAAGTCACCCATAAGTTACGACCATTGTCCCAATAACTCTTCACATTCATTGAAGGAGTCTTTCCACCACCGAAAGAAGCTATGTCCGACAATCTTATCCACTCCCAACTATCAGGAATATCAAATGGCACATTCTCATAATGTGGCTTATTACAACGATTCTTCAGTCGCGCTTGCTCTTTTGCCCTCCAGCTGCTCTGCCATCACCCACGGCTTCTGCTCTCGCTGTCCGCGGCTCCTCTTCCTCCTCCTTTACCTATCCAAGGTATCGACATTTCTTGCTCCTGCCTCTCTCCGTGAGAGGTGGGGGCAATTCTTATATCCGATATGACCTTTGCACTCCTTGGCAGGATGGAGCGCATGACCGCCCAGTGAAGCCCTCTTGCGCTTGAAGTCTGCTCCTCAGCCAACCCGTGATAGCCACCGCCCATGTGTTCTTCGCACCTTCTTCTGACTTCCTGCCGACATCATTTTTTTTGCTCTTCCATGTTCTATTTTCAGGATGACAATGAAACATTTTGGTGGAATACTCCTCATGACCTCGATGGGATGACCGTTCCCTTACTCATGCTCTGCCCATCGGCACGTGCCCTTATAGCTTCGTTGCCCCGACACATCTCTTTTGCGTGCTCATTCCCTTCCTCCGCACGATGGCCTCGGTGATTGCCGACACGTGTACTTACGCTCGGAGCCTTACCATGCCTGTTAGGACGATGACTGAGTTCGTACCATAACAATTTTCGCTTGTTTGACTGTTTTGCTCTACCCGGGCGGCTCTTCTATTTTTCCTTTGCAAAGATAGCGCAAGCCGTGCTCTGCAAGTACCAGTCATGATTTTTCGGGGCACAAGGCAACCCGAAAAATCTCTCCCTATTACCGCTCAAAATTCCGACACACTTTCCGCATTTTCTTTCCCACTGAAGGGCAAGGGCTGAAGCCGAAAGAAAATGTGGTTTTTCAAAATTTTCCTTGTAATTCCTTGCATCCGTGCACTTCCCTTTGCTGCTCCTTTTAGCGCCGTAAAAATTACAAAGAGCGCCTCGGCGCAAAACATCTAAGTCAAACAATTTAAAAAAATTATAAAGTTATGGTACACTCAGTTCAAGCATCGTTCTTCACACGCGGAAGGCTTTACACCAAGCGTAATTACCCGGGCAATCTCTACCAAGTTATCGTCAACACGGAAGAAGGTGAGCACTATGAATACGAAGTCGAGGCGGACACTTTCGCCAAGGCCACGGAAATTGCCGAAGGGCTCGCCAATGATCTGATGACGGACATCACCTTCATCGAGGTCTATAATGAGGAATATTTCTAATCATCAAAATAATTGTCTAACATCCTAAAAATATTGAATCATGGAAGCAAAAGTTATTATCGTATCGGCTCAGAAGTCGAACAAGAGTGAGAACACAGTATGGGCAGTAGCCATCACCGGCGAAGAGAATCCCCAAGCATTTTGCAAGAGTGCCTACAAGGCGATGCGCTTCGCCTTCATGCTGAAGAAGCGCACGGGTCTGAGCATCTCGGACAATTGCCTCTCACGCCTCTCGAAAGAGATTGCAGGGCAAAAGTCAGCCAAGGCCGCTGAGATGCAGGAGAAGGTGCAGGAGGTCGTCGAAGAGTTCTGCGAGGAGCACAGCGTGGATAACGTGCTCGCACAGAAGCCGGAGCCTCAGGCGGAGCAGCCGAAGAAGAAAGCTCGCAAGCCTCGCGCGAAGAAGTCCGCAGCAGTGGTAGCCCTCCAATAAGGGCTTCCACTTCCGATTAAAATCCGGCTGCAAAGTCGGATTTTTTTTTATTATTCCGAAATAGGGCCTCCTTTAATATTTTATTTGCTAAAATTTGTATTTTTCATATTTATTATTTATTTTTGCAACATTATCTTAATCTTATCTATGAAAGCATAAACACCTTTTATAGATTTGGTTTAATAATAGAGTGTTAACATTATTTTTTTATTAATTTTAATCTTTTATACTATACCATGAACAAAGTAAAACTTTTCTTATTCTGTATTTTATTCTCTGTTGGCGTTTCAAATGTAAATGCTCAAAAATATGTATATAAAGGCTATCAAATTTTATTTAGATATGCAGAATCCGGAAAATGGACAGATTGGAGTGGTTGGCATGATGCTGATGATTCTATCGTTATTGATTTTGAAAATGACAATCAAAATATCATAATTGATACAGCAGTTTTTGGCGATGAAGAAGAATCTAGGATTTATTTAATTCTTTATGAAGATAATATAAAAAAGTTCTCACCTACATCAGGGGTTAAAGATTATCAATACTCCGTTTTTTGGTTGCATCATTTAGTATATGGTACTGCAAAAATACACTATTATGAAAAAGGAACCCTACAATTACATATATATTTACCTATAACCGATGAAGACAAAATAGAAATTTTTTGGCTATTAAAATAGAAGTGATGGGGTTGGTCTGAATAAAGAACCCATAAAGAATGGCAGCAAGTTCACTGTAATATAACAGATTCATCTGGTGGAAAATAATATATATTATCAATTAAAGACCAGGATTTTGATGATGTTAGTTATTGCTGGAACATAAAACAAGATTCGAATTAATTCGTATAAATAAAGTTGAGAAAGAAGCAAGAGTCCAATAATATTCCAATAAATAAATTATCCCCCTTGTGTAAAGTCCGATGGCCACAACCGCCCATCGGACTTTTTCGTGTCTTTTCCCCGCCCACCGCCCTTGATTATCTTTGCCATCGTTATGACAAGTATAATCACAGAAATACCAAGCACCATCACCACGGCGCAGCTACCGGACATCATCGAGTTTTATGTCTCAGAAGATTCGGCAGATGTGTACGTGATGAACGGGGTTACGCCCATCTTCGAAATAACACTCTTCGCCCACGACGGGAAACTTACGTTCTATGACCTCCGCTCCATCGTGGAAGAGTACATGCGCAGCAGCCTGAATCCCGTCATGCGCTGCTCCCTCTGGATCAACGAGGAAGGTGCCGAGGGGACATACTCGATGGATGATGTGATAATCGTGCACTCTGATTTCGCCATCGGGAATATCGATTCTTTCTTGGCGAAACACTTCCTGACGACACGATCTTCCTTCCGCATCTACCGGGGCGGGTCCCAGACGCTCTCATGGCTCCCCATGGAGAATGAGCAGCCGAGTGCGTACACCGATGCCGTTTCCCTCGATGCCGACGGAAACGCCATCGTTACCCGTGTTCCCGAAGATGCGGAAACCACCGAATTCCCTTCCGTCGCACAAAAGGTGATCGACGTGCAGGAAATACAGGCACAGGTGCCGGGCAAGCTCGTGTCGTTCACCGTGCACCGTGGTAGCCGCTCGATGACGTTCTATGTCACCGACGAAACGCCGGACATCATCTTCACTTTCCGCAACGCCTTCAACTGCATTGAGGCGGCGGAAATCTTCGCGGCCACGACAAGGAAACAAAAGGTGGAACGGTCGGAGGCGCATATCATGAGGGAAACGATGTTCTACGACCAGGAGGCGCAGACATCGTTCGAGGTCGAGACCACCGCCTTGCCCTACGAGGAAGCCGTCTGGCTCAACCAGCTCTTCGCCTCGCACGCCGTCACGAAGGACGAAAGAGCCATCCTCATTACATCGTCAGAGTCGGAAATCTCCGATGCTGACAACGCCACCAACCGCCACAAGTTCACATACAGGTTTGCCCGAGACGTGCAAACCATCAACCCACCCGCCGCAACCCAAGTCTTCTCCGAAGAATACCAATCGCCATTCCAGTAATGCAAAGTATCCACATATCCACAGCACGCCTGATGCTCAACCGCCCCGAGCCAGTTGACATCCGCTTATGGACTCGCACCGGCGAGATCCAGGAATGGCGACGCTGCATCTCCATCAAGTATGACCACTACAAAGGCACCCGTAAGTTCAAACTCCTCGACAGCAACCAAATCCGCCAGATGCGGGAGTGCTGCCTGTTTGAACTTAACGGCATGGAAGTTTTTTTATAATCCAAAGTTTGGGATTATAAAATAATGTTGTATCTTTGCAAAAATGAAATATACCTTTTAATAGGATTATATTATTGTAGTTTATTATATGAAGTCTGTCGATTTTTTCGAGTTAACACCTATACAACATGGTGGAAAATATGGTTTCCAAGACAAAAAAGGAAACATAGTTATACCATGTCAATGGGAGATGGTAAGTCTTTTTCACGAAGGCTTAGCATTGGTTCGAGATAATAAACATCGGTATGGATACATTGATAAAAGTGGTGAAATAATAATACCATGTATATTTATTGACGCTTGTGATTTCCAAAATGGCACAGCAACTGTTGCGATTGGAGATTTGTCCCCAATAAATTATGATGATTTTGACGTAAATGATATTCCAGAATCTAGTTATATAGTAATAGATAAAAAAGGAATGCCTCTCGATGACAATGAAGAATTGTTAGATTATTTGTGTTTACTAGAAGAATATTGTATGGATTCTGTTGGCTTCATTAGAGATCATAAAAGAACAGATAAATTAGATACATATGACATGTATAATGGAACATATGTTCAAGATGAGTTAGGTTATAGTGATGATGAAATTGACACCATATTTGACGGAAATCCTGATGCTTATTGGAATATTGATTAAGTGCATGAAAAAAATAATTTCATTTATTTTCTTTATTTGTACGTGCTGCAATTTATATGCCCAAGGCTATGCTCTTGATGAGGTTTATAAAGAATCCTCATCAAGAGATTCTGACTTTAACCCTTTCTATGCTTTTATTGGTATTATAATTTTAATTGGTATTTATTACCTATTAAAATCATTGTTTTCTTCTTCTAGCAGAAATACAAACGGAATGCAATCTTATAAACATACAATTAAAGAACCTTCAGAAGAAGAGATAATGAGTATTAGTATGAGAGAGGTAAGTAAACGTTTTGAATATTTAAAACAAAAAGAAGAAGCACAAAGAGATTGGAGCATAATACAAAAAGAGGCTCTTAATATATTAAAAACAGAATATCAAACTCCTTATTTATTTGATAATGTAATATTCAAATTCAATCCAAATGATTTGGATGAAAAAACTATAGAAGCATTTACTAGGGGATATTATTGGGGGTTGATAAGAAGATTTGAGTACACTCCCCAAAAAGAATTTAATAAAACCTATCATATTGTTGTAAGATTAGGTTACGAAAGAGGTCTAAAAGAGCCTAGAAGAAGTGTTACATATTGTAGCGAGGTCATGAAATGCTAATGAATATAAGTTTTATATATAGCCTCATAATAATACAATCCCTGTCTTTTCCCCATCTCATACCAATCCATAACTTTGCCGAAAAAGCAAGTTATGGATTATTCTTTTAATAGCGTAGAAATTATCCCTGACCTCAAAGCCGCCGCCGCTTTCACGGTCAACAGTAGCGAAGTCTTCAAAGAAGACGGCGACATCACACCCACAATCATTGACAAGGACTTGTCGTATATGCCGTGGGGCGCTGACAACTATCTGCCGTACCGCATCCTCGACCTGATAGAAAGCGACGAGACGCTTTCCACATGCCAGCTCTTCAATGCGGAAGTATGCTACGGCAGCGGCCTTGTCTATGACACCACCGCAGCCAAGAGGAAAATCCAAGACGAAGTGCAGGACTTCCTCATGGATAACGACCTCGCCACATACTTCCTCGGGGTGTGCCAGGACTTCAAACACTTCGCGTTTTGCGTCACCGTCATTCTCCTCAACGCCGACGGCTCGAAGATCGTCCGGCTGATGAGGAAGGAGGCATGTTACTGCCGCTTTGCCGAAGCCGACAAACACGGCTACATCCCTTACATCCTTTACGCCAACTGGCGAAAGGTGGTGCAGAAAGCGGACATCGAGAAGATAGACCTCCTCGATGTGCATTCTCCATGGGCTGACCTGAAGGAGCGCATGAAGAAGAAAAGCAAAGTCCGCAAATTCGCCATCGTCTGCCGCGTACCGACGCCAGACTCCACCTATTATCCCATTCCCTATTACGGCTCCCTGTTCCGTGGGAACTGGTATAATATCAAAAAGCTCATCGGCATGGCGAAGGAAGCCAAGCTGAAGAACTCGGCTCCCATCAAATACCACATCGAGATTGCCAACCGCTTTTGGGACGGCATCTTCAAAAGCGAGGGCATCACTGACCGCAAGAAGCAGCAGGACCGCGTGGTGGAGGAGAAGGAGAAAATCATCAACTTCCTCACCGGCATGGAGAACTCCGGCAAGGTGCTCTTCTCCACATTCTATGTGTCGCCTGACGGCAACGAACAGCACGACGTGATGATTACGAAGATTGAAACGGACAAGGAGGGCGGCGACTGGTCCACCGACATCATAGAGGCGGTGAACATGTTCTGCTTTACCATGCGCGTGCACTCCAACCTCGTCGGCTCCGTACCCGGCAAGTCGCAGACCAATAACTCCGGCAGCGACAAGCGCGAGTTATACACCATCGCCCAGGCCCTCCAGAAGCCGTATCACGACCTGCTCTTCACCGTGCATAACATTATCATACGATACAACGGATGGCAGGGCGTGAAGCCGGATTGTCCGTTCATCATGCTCTCCACACTCGATGAAAACCGTGACGCAAAACTCGTCACTCCAAACAAGCAAGGAGAGCAAGAGTCATAATTCCCATTAGACCCATTAATCCCATTAGTCCTTCCCTATGATACTGATAACTACCGACGCTCAGATCCGCCAGTTCATCCCGAACGCCCTCGTAACCGTCGAGGGCGAGAAAAGCCTGTTTGATAAAATCGCCTCCTTCCTCGAAACGTCCGAGGAATGGCTCATCCAAACATTCGTCCCCGAACCCGCCCTTCAGGAAATCGTCGCGCAAGAAAGGCAACCTTTCTTGCGTCTCCTGATGAAGACAGTAGCCAACGACGCTTTCCTCCATGCCGTTCCCTCGCTCGATCTGGTGCTCACACCAAACGGCTTCGGCATCGTCTCTAATCAGAACATCGCACCCGCCTCAAAGGAGCGTGTCGAAAGGCTCATGGCCTCGCTCGAATCCGAACGCGACCAAGCCATCGACTTCTTGCTCCCACGACTGCCCCTGTTGACTGATTGGCAACAGTCCGAACAAGGGCAGTATTTCGCCGCCACGATGTTCCCAAACCTCTCTCTCTGCCGTCGGCTCGCCATCAAGCAGCACCTCTGGGCAGAGTACCAGGCACTTCACGATAAGCTCGTGAAGATTGAGAATACGCTCGCGGAAACCTACTTCTCGCAGGAACAAATGACAGTGTTCCGTGAGAAAGCCATGATGCTCCTCACCAACTGCCATCCGCTCGAAGTTCAGGTCATCCGCTCGCTCATGTCATTAGAATTGATGCTGGTGTCTGATATGACAGTACACACGCAATCATTCTATGACTTGGTCAATACCATCCGCGAACGCGAAGACTTGTTCCCAGAATGGCATGCTTCGGCAACCGCCGAACTATATACTCCAAAAGTGTTTTCTAACAAAAAACTTTCCGGAGGTTTTTGGTTTTGAAAAAATTACCTTATCTTTGCACCAGTTTGCAAGAACAATATCAAAATAATAGTTATATCCAATGTACTCATTTGTAGAAAAGTGTTGGATGCCCGTCTGTGAAGCTGGGCACATAAGGTATTAAATTATTAAGGTTATTAGACTTAATGGTGCCTTGCTGTGAAGCCCGGCACTTTTTTTATGTCTTTTCCCCCATATTACTGCGCCCATATCTTTGCAGAAACTTTCATACAAAGATAGTGCAAACCGAACGCAATAGAGCTTGCTCATATTGCTGAGGTGCAGCCTATCTTCAACACAGTTAAAGACATGGGCGCAGTATTTAATATCTCTCTTCCTACTTCCTGGGCCGAGCTTTCCGACAAGCAACTGCTCATGGTGTACTCACTATTCGCACGTGACTTGTCGGCTCCTGAAGTGAAGACGCTTTGCCTCATGAAGTGGAACAAATTGAGGGTGCTCTATGAGCAACCCTCAAACACTTATTATATAAAGCAAAAGCGCAAGCACTTTTTCCTTCCCCCTCGGGGGATAAGAGGGGGGCTTCTCACATCCAAGCAAATCCAAGCGGCAACCGCCGCACTTGATTTCCTTGATGACATTCCCAACGTCCCTATACGCCTATGCCGTATAGGTCGCCACCGTGCATTGTCAGCGGACTTCGAAAGAGTGCCATTTGAGAAGTACCTCTACCTTGAAAACCTCTTTCAAGGTGTACTTCACACATCGTCTTCAGATGTCAATCAGCCCAAACGACTAAACGACCAGACAACTAATCTACTAAGAGATATGGCACAAGTCCTTTATGACTGCGACAATATCAAACCCTCCCAAGCGCAACTTGTGAGCGTTTTCTATTGGTTCGCGTCATTGAAGCAATACCTCGCATCGCTATATCCCCATTTCTTCCAACCCTTAAACAGCCAATCGTCCAACCTCCTTGCGCCCCAATCCCTCTTCATGCAACTTCGCGACGCGACAAATGCTCAGATTCGCACCCTCACTGGCGGAGACGTCACCAAAGAAGAAACCATCCTCCAGATGGACACGCATCGTGCCCTGACAGAGTTGGACGCTAAGGCGCGTGAAGCAGAAGAATACCGCAAGGTAGCCAAATCTTAATTCGTCATTCAATCATTCATCATCGCAAAGCGATAATTCAACATTCCTCATTCAACATGCCACATTCATTTAATTGGAACGCCACCGCTTTCTTCCTCGACCTCACAGCCCGGAACAAGTTCGCCCGTGAGCACGACTTCGCCTTCTGCCGCGTCAGCGGTCTGGAAGGCTTCGAGGAAGCGATGGCGCACTTGCAATCAGACAAGGCCTTCGTGTGCGTTTCGGACATATCACAAGGATATACTGAGTTGAACAACACACCGCACACTCGCCGGGTAAAGACAGTGTTCCTGGCCATGCGCCACTCCATAGATGACATGGCGGCAAGGCAGACGTGCATGGAAACCATGCGCGAGCTCTTCCGTCAGTTCATGAGCAAGCTCATTCTCGAACAGACGAAATTGCAAGAACACTGCATTTACCTGGACCCGCGCATCTTCTTCCAAGAAATAGACCGCTATTTCTTTTCCGGATGCGCCTGTGCCTACTTCCAAATCGCTGTCGATACCTACACCGATTTAAGATACAATCAAGAAGAGTGGGATGAATAACCAACACCCAAATCCCCAAGGGGAAAGAGAAAAGTTCATCATGGCGTTTAACAACACCATGCTGAAGATATGGCGTGAGCAGATCACCCTCCTCGATGTCATCGACACCGGGCGACTGCTCAAATCGCCCAAGTCCGTTGCCGTCCGTGCTGACGGTCGCTTCATTGAAGCCACCCTCTCACAAGCCTTCCTTGAATACGGCTTGTGGCAGGACTTCGGCACGGGTAAGGAAATCCCCCGAGGCAACCCGGGGGGCATCGGCCGCGAAAAAAAGCGCGTCGCTAAAAAGTGGTTCAGCCGCAAGTACTACGCCTCCGTCATGAACTTAAACGAGTTCATGGCCGACAACATGGGGCATGAGTTTGTCGGCGTAGTAGCCCGCGCCCTCGATGACAAATACAGGCGTTATAAACATTGAGATAAAATCCATTGATAAAGTAATTTCAAATTTTAGTTCTATATTTTCATGTCATTTTCTTTTTTATAGAAAATAGTTTGTATCTTTGCGAAATATTTGTTTCTAATAATTCAACCTAACGAACATTGTGTTCGCTATTGTGTAATACCTTTGCCTAAAAAACATTATGCCTGTTAATAAAAATGCCCTAATACGATATAAGTACCTTGATATGCTCTTGTCGGATTGTCATCATTATTATGATATCAATGACCTGACGGAGAAGGTGAACGATATGCTGGATGATGATGGATTCAAAACCGTTACCCGACGTTGCATAGAAAAAGATCTTGTCTATTTGACTGAGGCTCCGTTTAGAGCTCCCATCAAACATTTTAAGTGGAATGGCAAGAAATGTGTAGCATATAAACAATCTTCTTTCTCAATATTCAAGCAAGAGATGAGCCGTGAAGAACGTAACCTGATGCGTGAGGTGTTAAACACTATTGGTCAATTTGACGGACTTGATAATTTTGAGTGGCTTATGAAGTTTAAGATCGGGCTGGGACTTGAAGAGCGAAGACAGATTATCTGTTTCAGCAACAACCCTTATTATGAGAGTTCCAATCTATTGGGAACGCTGTTCGATCAGATTTCCAATAAAGTGGTCATACGTCTGTCGTACCATACTTTTTCAAATCCGACCGTCCGTTCTATTGTCTTCCATCCCTATCTGTTGAAGCAATACAACGACCGTTGGTTCCTTCTCGGTGCTGCGGATGATGACAAGAAGATACTCACTTTCGCTCTCGACAGAATAGACAAAGTGGAACCGCTGCCTGATATGAAATATGTCGAATGTCCTGACGACCTTTACGATCGTTTTGAGGACATCGTAGGCGTTACTCTATACGAAGATTATCCTGTGGAACATATCCTTTGTTGGGTGAGCGATGCTTCGAAAGGCTATGTAGATACTAAACCCATTCATGGCAGCTATACTTCGTTGAAGGGTGATGCCGAAAAGACGTTGCGTACGGAGTATCCCCAACTTCAGGGTGGTATGTTCTTCACGCTGGATTGCATCTTCAATTATGAGCTTATCCGCGAACTCTGTTCCTATGGTAAAGATCTCCTCGTGCTCCGTTCAGATGGAATCGTTGCTGATGAGGTCAGAAAACGGATTTGTGAGATGAATGAAAGTTATTCTCAAGTGCGAACGTAGAATTCGCAATGGGTCTGTATCTTTGCAACAGTTAAACTCAAAAACTTATATAACTATGAAAAATTTAGCAGAGAAGGTTGAGAATTACGCAGCAGAAAAGACACAAGAAGTTATGACAAAGGCTATTGCACAAGCATATGCCGATGGGTATCGTGATGGTTATAAAGACCGTGAGGAAGAAATCCCCGTGGATCTTCGTGACTACAAAACCGAGTATGTGGACCTTGGCCTGCCAAGTGGCACATTGTGGGCATCAGATTACGAAAAAGATGAAGAAGGGAATATTCGTTATTTGCCTTTTGGGTCAACTTGCAACTACAAGATTCCGACCCGTGAACAGTGGGAAGAATTAGAGGAATGCTGTAAATGGGAACTCAAAACAACGCTACTAAACATACATGATAAACCTATAAATTGGAAATATGGACTTACCAAGATGACGTGTGTCGGCCCCAATGGAAACTACATACATTTTGATGTTACTGGTTACTTTTTCGGCGACATTCAAAAGGATCTGGGGGTGAATAGCTATAAAACAATTCATGGGAAAGTGTATTTTTGGATTCTCACCGAAGACGGAGAAAAAGAATTCGCGGTTATTATAAAGAATAATGAATATAACGAGAAAGATCCTCGTTTAACAGTTTCAGAAATATTCTCGGGTTGGCACCTTCCGATTCGATTAGTTCGTTCAAAATAATCACATTTGCGAACATATATTTCGCAAACGATTATTACCTTTGCACTAGATAAAGAAACAAAGCGGTCTTTGACAAGTTTGGCAGCCGAAACGGCATTTTGAATTCGTCCTGCGTGGCGCAAGTCCTATTCTCTTTTGAGAGTAGATTCGTGGGATGTCTCCTCGCTCTTCGGAGATTCTGGAGATAAACAATGTTAGCTAGTGAACGTTATCACTGATGTTCTTTATAATGTTGTTGTTGTTATTTTAGTTTTTAATTTTCTAATTACATGAAGAAAAGAAGTTTTGGCACCAGACCTCAGAGACCGCTTTTTTAGAACAACAAAGAATGGATAAAACACAAATAGCACAAATCGCATCACAGATGACCACCCGAGAAGATCTGTTGGCTTTGCTCAATCTCATCAAAAAGGACGAGATGAGCAAGATGGGATTTGGTGAGGACAAGTTTTATCCATTCACGATGAAACACCTGCTCTACTATTGTAATCCCAACCACACATTCCGCAGATACCGCCAATTCAAAATCAAGAAGAAGAAACCGGGCGAGTTTCGTGAGATAACCGCACCCCGTAACCAGAGTTTCATGCTGTTGCTTCAGGCCATCAATGAGATTTTGAAAGCAATGTACACACCCTCCGCCTATGCTATGGGGTTTACAGAAGGTCGCTCTGTGGTGACTAACGCGAATGAGCATAAAGGGCAGAATTATGTGTTCAACATTGACCTGAAAGATTTCTTTCCGAGCGTTGAACAGCCGCGCGTATGGAAGAGATTGCAACTGAAACCGTTTAACTTCCCCGTCTCAATTGCAAATGTTATAGCCGGCCTTTGCTCCATGCGTGTGGCACGTAAGGATGCTGATGGCAAGGAGTACAACGCTTATGTGCTTCCACAAGGCGCCCCCACGTCGCCCATCATCACCAATATGATTTGCGACACCTTGGACCGCCGTCTTGCCGGATTGGCGAAGCGTTTCGGCCTTCATTACACTCGCTATGCTGACGATATCACATTCAGTTCCATGCATTATGTGTATTCGAGAAAGGGGGAATTCCGCATAGAACTAGAACGCATTATTACCGAACAAGGGTTTGCCATTAATGCCGACAAAACCAGATTGCAGAAATTGGGCGATCGCCAGGAAGTGACAGGTATTATTGTGAGTAAGAAGATAAATGTCACTCAGAAATACGTCAGAGACGTCCGGAATATTCTCTACATTTGGGACAGATACGGATACACTGCAGCCATGTCTAAGTTTCTACCGAAGTACAGGGCAGAAAAGGGACATGTAAAAAAAGGAAATCCCGACCTGAGTAACGTTATTGACGGAAAACTGATGTATCTGAAAATGGTAAAGGGAGAAACTGATTCTGTATTTATCAGGCTATACGGAAAATTCCAATCATTGGTCAATAGAGATCTTCCTGCTAACATGAAAAATGATTTTGGAATTACCTATATCGAAACTCTGCCTATCAAAAAGTTTGAACAGGTTAATAACACAACCATCAATATTGTTCACTCTAATAGAGGCAAAAGATATGCTACATTCATGCTTGGAGGCATCGAGCAAACTGCCACTTTCAACATATCTGTTGAGGATGGTGATGAGCAAATAAAGGACATCCTTGACATTTCAAGTTGCCGAAATGACAAAGGCGAACACTTTTGGTTGATTCACTATTTAGACAAAGTAACGGTTCCCACACCGGCACCTGTCGACGTTGATGAATTAAATCTCGACTTGGACTCACTATTAATAAATACTTGATATGGATGAGAAAATAAAGTCAACAATAAACAAGATTGTTCAACTCTCGAAACAAAATCCTGAGTTTAATACTGAGTTGCGAAAGGCCTTAGGAATAAGGACTTCGGTAAATTGTGAATTATCTACAGACAAAAGGATAGAGCACATTGAAAAGTATCTTGGTTTAGATTATTATGTTGATAATCAAAAGTCAATAATAGACTATTCTTTCATACAAGGACCTGAAGTAAGAGCACAACTCATATCAGATAATAGGGAAATGATGCGTTTCCGTTATGGAACAAGGTATCATGCTATAAGCTTCGATGAGTTTTGTAGATATGCTCATCTCCAAGCGGAAATGTTATTAAATTATTTCTACGATCTGAAAAATGATAATATCAATTCTGTTATTGCGCACATAAAAAAATATAATCCTACGGCAAATCTCGATAATGCCAAATCTTTAGGAAGCATTCCTTACAATTCAAAGCTTTGGGCATACAAAACAGAATTTAATCTAGATTTTAAGATATATACTATTCTTGATTATCTAAGAAAGGTTAGAAATGATTCTAGCCATCGTTCATCAAAAAAAGAAGAGAAATCTATTTATGATTATCGGAAACAACTTGTAAATATGGGAATGCCGTTGAAACAAGACGGAGAAGTGGACTATTACAAATTAGAAGACGGTTCACCTAAAAAGAATCTATATAGCAACATGGTAAACAATAAAGATTGGTACAAAGATTATTTGTACCTTATCTGGCTACACAATGAATCTTATGACGGTGTGGTTAATGCTGTAGAAGCACTTAAACATAACGTTAAAAGTAATCTTGGCTTGTAAGTTATTATTTGATTCTAATATTTATTATTATGGAGAAAGGGACTGTTTCCAAAAAGATAAATGAAGATTTCATTCCGGTAGTTCATTTGAACGGGTCAAAACTTGAATATACAGAAATCATCATTGATCATAATTATGAATATCTTATATCATTAATAAGAAAGGCATTAAAAAATGATAGTCTGTTGTTGATAGAGATACAAAATACATTTTCCTATATCTTTACAGGAAAGCCGATAGGATATAGCTTTTGTTTTCCACATGACTACAGTGAGGCTTTTGTTGATTCTGCAGATTATCCAAAGATATATTCACAAGAGGAATATGATTCTGAAATAATCCATGTTAGGACTGAATATTTAGAGAAAGAGAACGAGAAGCTAAATAAAGAGAAAAAAGAAGGTAAAATTGACGACCACCTTTATCGGGAGGCAATAGAAAAAATAAAAGATGAAGCGGAACAAAGAGTAATTGAACGCATAACAAGAATTAAAGATTCTTTCGTGTCAAAATCGATAAGATATATACAGGCACATGAGTTTTATACAGCATTAAACAAAATAAAAACTGATAAAGCGAACGTGATGTATTCTACAGAAGTGATAGGATGGACTAAATTTAATTATTCTATCAATAATAATGTAGATGTAAACTTCAAATCAAATTTTTGTTATGGAAGAAGCGCATATTTTCACATTACATTAATATATAAAGGTGTTGAAATATTATCTTACCCAAAACTCGTACAGTATTATTACGCCAATATGTATGATTTTATTGATTGCACAGAATCTTTCAAACCAGAACGCCATAATTGGAAACCTGCTTTGTCTTTTGTTGTAGATCAGGCGAATTGGGCTGTCGAAAATGAAGAAGCTTTCGTTCAAAAATGGATAATTGATGGAACTAATGAGTTGGTACTTGGATTAAATGAAATATTAAATAGTCCAAATACAGTTATCGACAATCTAATCAATTCCAATATTGACGATAGTTCTTTGTACGCTGTTAGAAATATTACCAAAGATGAAATAGCAGAATATAGAATATACAGGCATGAGATGACAATTGCTTTTCAAGCTGAAAAAATTTCTGGTTCATTGCTATTGATCCCCAATTTGATGAAACTATGTAGTTTATATTCGGAAATCAAATCTATTATTCATGAGATTGAACGTATAAACAAGGACTTCTTTCCCATACTTAACACAGCGATTGTTTACTTATCCAATAAGATAGATTCGTTATCTTTTAAGCTAGATTGTATACAAGTTGAGTTTAGTATGTTTAAAATGAAAAATTATCAGTCTTTTAGAGATTATAATATATTCTTGGCTAGAAATAAGGATAGTATAAATACATTTGGAGATTATATTAAACTTCATTCAGAATTTGAGAATATTTACAACAAAAGAAATAAATATAAAGAAGAGATTGATGAATTGACGAACGAACTAAAGAGATTATCTAAATTCAAAACACAATTGTCACGTTGTGCTCAATTGATATGCGACTATGGTTTAGCTTCATCTGACGATTATTTATCAACAGAAATAAGTAAAGGTCAAGAAATGTTGTCTGTTTCAGATGAATGTTTTAAAATGAGCAAAGACAAAAAAAGATTATTCAAGTACAAAACGTCCCAACAAACCAAGAGAGTCATTTTGCCTGATACCATTAAAGTGATTTGTGATAATGCTTTCTCAAACAATAGCCAGATTGAATGCATTAAGTTTCCGGCAAATTTAATGATTATTGGTGGATATGGATTTCAGTGTTGTTACAATCTACGAGAAATTGTATTACCCAATTCTTTAGTAGAAATGGGAAATGATAATTTTTTCTCTTGCAAATCTTTGAAAAGAGTTGTCCTATCCTCTTCAATGAAAGAAATACCTTCTTGGTCTTTTCAAAATTGTACGTCTTTAAACCAAGTAGTAATTCCTTCCTCAATAAAGAGAATTGGCAGTGGTGCATTTAAGGGATGTAGTAGTTTATGTTCAATTACTCTTCCCTCTACTATTGAAGAAGTTGGTGACAACATCTTTGAAGATTGTGAGAATCTTAAAAAAATATTTGTCCCCAATAGTTCTGTAGCCAAATATGTAAAAATACTTGAAAAGTATAAAGAGAAAATAGTAGGTGTAAATTAAGCAATTTTTCATGTGTAAATATAATTATTATTGCAGTAAACGTTGTCACATGTTGCGAACAAAGAATTCGCAACCTATATGTATATTTGCACCGTAAACCAAAAACGAGTGCAAAATGAAGGAGAACGAAAAAGACATCAGGGTTAAAATGTTTAGAGTGTATGGCGACATGGCTCCGCTTGTAAAGGTGGATTATATGGACAAGAACGCCGTGAAACAATCTGGGTTATTGATATTGGATTCAGGTAGCAACGAGAATGTGCTTGCCAGCGACATTTTTGGGAGTATAGGTGACCTGTGCAAAAAGGAAGGAAAGACAGGCCGTATATACACTATTAGTGGTGAATACGTGTCTGTAGATTACGTGGACTTTTCATTCGTCTTTGGTGGGAATCAGTTCTGCGAAGTATTTGGCGTTAACAATATCCTGCTCCCGAAAATAGCCGGAGATTTGCAAATCATAGGTATTCTCGGTCAACGATTTATGCAACAGCACCAGTTGGTGATAGATTACCGCGATTTCACCATTCACACTTCTGATGTAAGTCCGAAGAATTTGAGAACTGATGATTGTGAATTCTTCTCCCCCATGGAAATAGGATTGAAATACTACGATATGCCCTTGCTGTATATGTTTCAGAACGGGAAAGAAATCTTGACGTTGGCCGACACTGGGGCCTCTAATAACATCTTGGCATCAAAAACCATTATCGATAATGGCTTTGAGTGTCAATACACGGATGATACAGACACCATCACCGGATTGGCAGGTGATATCGAGATGAAAGAGGCAATGGTGAACTTTAATCTTCTAACTATAAAGGGAGATAGTGTTATGGAACTATCCCATTATGACCTGTTCAAAGTGGCACCTGGTTATATTTACACGCCCCAAATGGGTATGTGTGACGAGAATGGTGAACAGTTGCCGCCTATTGAGGGAATTATCAGTTCCCCATTTATGGCGAAAGAGGGTTGGGTGCTAGATTTTGGAGCTAAGATTATATATAAACTCAAAGCGGCTTAATAATCAATGATGACAAAAAGAAAGATACAATTTTATGCTGATGTAACGGAAATAGGAATGCCATTCATCAGAATTGAAGAAGGAGGTAACAACAGGGCGTGAACTGAATGCATTGATGCCGTCCGAACTTGCGCAATATTCAGATGCAGCCCTTGAGAGTCTTTTTCTGCGGAAATGGGTTACCAACCGATTACAGGTTTTCCGATACAAGTCGGAGATGACCAAGCCTGCGAGGCAGTTGCGTTCTGAAAAGGCTTCACGGCGTGGGCCGATGATAGTTTGTGTGGACTCTTCTGCCAGCATGTACGGTGTACCACAGAAAATAGAGGCTTCGTTGCTGTCGAAATTGGAACAGACAGCAGAACAGTTAAAGCGCGACTGTTTCCTCATCGACTTCTCCGTAGGCATAAGACCCATCGAACTGCGCTCTCGCAGGAAAAAGAAAGCCATGGAGCGGATGGGCATCCGCCCAGAAGACAACGAGAACTTCGAGAAAGGCTATTTCCCGTTTCTCAATGGAGGTACGGACGCACAAAAGATGCTCAATTTGGCTTTCGCACTTTTGGATAATGGGGAAGACCGCTATATGAATGCCGATGTATTGTGGATTACTGACTTCCTTATACCAAGGACAACGGAAGAACTAATGCGCCGTTTTAAGGAATACCAAAAGACCGGCACACGTTTTTACGGATTCAAGATTGGGGAGGGACATTCGAACTGGGACCAGTATTTTGATAAGATATATGAGATTCACTACCGTCCACCTCGGATGTACTGAATAAAAGAAGATAGGAAAGGCTACAATAATAAATATGCAACAATTCTTAGACAAACTCAAAGGGACAATATATGGCCAGGCCGTTGGCGATGCGCTGGGCTTGGGTACTGAGTTCATGAACGATGAGGATATGGCTTGGAAATATCCTAACGGCATCACACATTACAGCGATATCTTTCAGGACCGTCACCGCAAGAGATGGAAGATTGGCGACTGGACTGATGACACAGACATGATGCTGTGCATAGCCAATGCTGTCGTCAATGACAAAGGCGTTGACTTCAACCATATCGCCCGCAATTTCAAGGAATGGGCCGAGGGTGTTCCTATGGGCATTGGTGAGAATACCTACAAGGTGCTAAATTGCGCGGATTATACAGAGAAACCATTCGAGGTTTCCAAAATGGTCTGGGAGATGAGCAACAAACAATCAGCGGCCAACGGAGGGCTGATGCGCACATCCATTGTGGGGCTTTTTCCGAAAGCCGTTGAGGAATGTGCTGCTAAGATATGCCAGCTCACCCATTATGATTCAAGATGTGTGGGCTCGTGTGTCATTGTGTCTAAACTGATTCATTCATTAGTGTATGACGAATCACCTATAAGGTATTATCAGATGATAGACATAGGACGTAAGTACGACGAGCGAATCGAAGAATACATAGTCCTGTCCATCAATAGTGATGATATCAAGGCTTTGGATTTGCAGAACTGGGATTCCGTAGGCTATACTTTAAAGACATTGGCCGCAGGTCTGTGGACTTACTGGCATTCAGAGTCGTTCGTTGAGGGATTGTTGGCCGTGGTCCGTTCCGGTGGTGATGCCGACACCAATGCAGCCGTCGCTTGTGCTATCCTCGGAGCGAAGTTTGGCTTCCACGCCATACCCTCTGAGTATGTCGACGGACTGATATATCGGGAACAACTTGAAGAGGTAATAAAGGGTATGGAAACAATTGTTGTCAGATAAACTAAAAATGAAAATCCTGCAAATCTCCGACACACATGGTCGTCACCGAAAGCTGAAAAGGCTTCCGGCTGCGGATGTCATCGTGCATTGCGGTGACTTCGCTGACAACGGGACAGAGCGAGAGGTGCTAGACTTTCTCAATTGGTTCATCGAACTGCCTTACCCGCATAAGATTTTCGTGACAGGAAACCATGACCTCTGTCTTTGGGACGCAGTGGGCATTGAGGACTTGCCTGATAATATCTACTTTCTGCAAGATCGTGGTTGTGAAATTAATGGCGTGAAGTTTTTCGGCTTGGCTTACAACCACCCCGAGGAATTGATTCCCCATGACGTGGATGTGCTCGTCACCCATGAACCGCCCATTATGATTCTCGACAAGTCGAGCGGAATCCATTGGGGAAACACCTCATTGAGGAACAAGGTGCTGGAGGTGAAGCCCCGTTACCATCTCTTCGGTCACGCCCATGAGGCCAACGGCATCAAAGAAGAAGACGGAATCATCTATTCCAACGGCTCCGTCCTCGATGATGTCATGAACATGCGGTATGAGCCGCGAGTTATGATAGTAGAACCTATGGTAATAAAGTAGATATTATAAACAAAATAAGGAATACAATATGGAATGGATAATCTTAGTAGTTGTAATTGTAGGTGGCATTTCCTGCTATCTATATCAGAGAAATAAGAGCGATAATGATAATCAAACAGTTCCTATTCTCAGTAACAATCAAGAAGAAGTCAGCTCAAAATTGAGTCCAGATTCTATTAGCGAACAGACAAATGATTCAGATGGCGAGAAAGAAGAATTGGAAAATGAGTCTGTAGAAGAAGAACTACAAGGTGATGATTCAAGACCAGATATGTTTGATGTTATGTCAAGGAAGATGTTTTATCGTTATGAAGCTGCTTACAGACATCAGAAGATAGTTATACCGCGATATAAATCAGAAAAGGGTATTCCTCTTAGGGATATTTTAGAAAAATTGCTGCCTGATGTTATATCACACATTACCAACATGACGGCATTAAAAACAGTGCAGAATAGCGAGGTTGAAACAGAATGGGAACATTATACCGATTTAGAAAAAGTTCTCAACTATAATTTGTTTTGGAATATCTTCTATAAAGGTAAAGATGGCGACATCTATCCGGTAACAGGGACGAATATAACGCTTGTTATTCGAACGACAGGTGACAAAGTCCCGTCTTACATCGTATTATATGCGAGAGGAACCGCTACAGGATACGAAGAAACATATATTCGTTTGACCTTGATGATACCAAGAAATACTGATAATGATGACCTCAGGACCTCTAAGTCGAACAGCGTTCCTGCTATGACCAGCTTGCTTTTAGCATGTAGCAAAACAAATAACCCTCAACAGTTTATTGAATATGAAGAGGCTGAGCAACGAGTAATGAATTGTATTAAAAACGAAGAAAGACTGAAAGATGACATTGACGCTGAATTATATTTCGGACTAAGCGAATTCAAACCGACATCAGAATATATAGGTTATGGAAAGTGGCTATATGAAAATAATAAGTATTATGATGCCTTGACTCAATTCATGAGGGCCATAAATGTGATGAAACGTCAAAGTAATGTTGATAAGGGGGAATATTATGAGGTTTGTAAATACATGGCTAGATGTTTGATGCATCACAACTCTTGGGAAAAAGCAGGCTACTATTATAATCTGGCCTATAGTGAAATAGATGACTCTGACCATGAGGAAGAAAGATTTTGGGCAGCAATATCAGATTCCAGAGCATTGTCAGTTACATATGAGAATTTGTCAAAACAATATGGTGACGACAGCCAAAAATGGCCAGAAGAAGCTGAAAGAAGGTACTATACCAACCTTTACAATTTCAAAAAGAATTGTGAAGATGACAAGAACCACTACAGTAATATTTCTTTCTATTCTGACTTAGGTTTTGAATTATTATTGAGTCGGCTGTTTGGTATTCGAATGAATAATATAGGAGGCATGAACATCATTTCTTCTGATGGAACGGTATCATCTGTAATGGAGAAAGAGCAGATAGGAAATGGGAGCATTTACAAAAATATGATCCCTGGCCAAACTTTGGTGCTTCCCTATTCAAGAGCATACTATGCAACAGGTGACGCTGAGGAAACAGAGGACAAGTCTGTCCTTTGTCATGCTACATCAATCATCATACGTGTAGACTCTGCTTTGCCAAACAAGAATTTGGTTAGGGTGACAGTTATGATACCAAACTTCTGTAACGATGATGATAAACATGTTTTTTCAGATTACAATGAGCCAATAAGTATATCTTTCATCATGTCATCAGTTGATGAGCCCAAACTGTTCGGGGAGAAAGACATTAACACAATCTACGATTACGCCATGAAATGCATGAATCAAAAAAGATTCTTTGAAGCCCATTTGGCTTTTATGGTTGTCTACAAAATGTTATCTGTTGAATTTCTCGACTTGACAGATGAGAAAAAAGAATTATATTATGAAACGGCATACCAATTAGGATACTGCCTCGAAGAATTACAAATGCATGAATCGGCAATTTTTTATTTGCAGTTAGCGAGTTCATTACGACTTGACACTCATATTCAAGAGTATATCAATGCTTTGTGCAACAATAAGGATCCTAGAGCTTTAAAAATAATCAGGCAATTTAAGAAAGCAAAGGTTAATGGAGATCCTAATTCTGACGCATATAAGTTCCACTATGCATTTCTGGATAGGAGGGAGGCTTATGTGCTTATTGACCAAAGAAAGTATGATGAAGCTGAAGCTATACTGAAAGAAATGCTTAATGAGCCCTTATCCAAAGAGTTCGCAGAAGGTGAACTTAAATACATCAAACAATTAAGAAAGAAATTAAACACAAACGAATAATGAAGAAGAAATATATATTATGGGCATTAGCCATCTTGGCCCTCCTCAGCATCGCTTTGATGCTGATCTGCCACCACATCGTCACGAGCAACGCTGAAGGCAAGGCTTTTTCCGAAATCGACAGCATCAAACCGACGAAATGGGGACTGCTGTTGGGTACCACCCCGCAGTCGCGTACCGGAAACCAGCAGAACATGTTCTTCAAACCCCGCATTGACGCTGCCGAACAACTGTATAAGGCCGGCAAGGTGGAGTGCATTCTCATCAGCGGCGATGAGAAAAGCCTTGACGGGGTCAATGAGCCGCAATGTATGAAAGACTCGCTCGTGGCGCGAGGCGTACCTGCCGACCGCATCTATCTCGACGGGAAGGGCTTCCGCACCCTCGACTCTGTGGTCCGTGCTGTCAAAAAATACGGCATCCATTCATTCATCATCATCTCCCAACGCTTCCACAATGAGCGTGCGCTCTATTTGGCCGAACATCTCGACCTCAACGTTGAAAACCTGCAGGCATACAATGCCGAAAGTCCCGACACAGGCTGGGCTGTCATCACCTACGCCCGCGAATACCTCGCCCGCGTAAAAATGTTCTGGGACATCATCACAGACAAACAACCCATAGAACTGGGCATCTTCGAGCCGTTGGATGATAAGAATAAGAGAAAGCCATGGTTGGCGGTAAACTCTGTATTAGCCCATGAAGAAAAAGACACTATAGTAGGAAATTTCACGGGCAAGGGTGTTGACACCTTATTTGTCGTAGAAAAAGATAATACAGATGGTGACGGTAAAATTTGCTATCTAGAATCATCCAATAAATCATTAAAACCATTAAATCTAGGATTACACTCTGGTGCTCCTCTACTAGTAAATGAAGGTGATCTCGATGGAAATGGAACAATTGAGGTCGGTTATCTACCTGTTTGGTGGACAAGTCAATGGAGACCATATCAAGTGCTGACGTTCAAAAATGGGAAATGGTGTTATTTTATTAATCCAGAACATGAATACATGGATACTGGGGAACTGATAAGAGCCAGTGGTAAGGAAATTGTAGAACCAAGTATAAAGAAAGGGTGGATAAAAGTCAACTATGAAACCCAAGAGGTTAATGCGATCATAAAAGATACGATTGTCAAACCAGATTATTCCCCTATAGATAATTAAGAATGCAGAAAATACTTTTTGGGGATATCGATGGCGTGCTGAACACGTCTTTATGGTTTGGTCCGAAGGATAAGAATGCGCCCAAAGACAAATGGGGCTACGCCTTTAATCCGTCATCGGTGGCCAACCTCAAAAGGATAGTCGACAAGACGGGAGCGGATATCGTCCTTACATCATCATGGAAATGCATCGGACTGACTGAATTGAGGAAAATGTGGAAATCCAGGAACTTGCCAGGCAACATTATCGATGTTACTCCTACAAGATACAGTGACGAGGAGTTGTGGACAATCGACATAGATGACGTAGAACTCGAAAATAGTCGCGGCTATGAAATCAAGGAATGGCTTTTAAGACACGGTAAGCAAGTTGGCACTTACGCTATCATCGACGATATGTATGAAATGCTTTCGGAGCAACAAAGTCGTCTTGTCCTGACCAATTCAGAAAAGGGTCTCACCGCCGATGATGCGGACAGAGTCATATTATTATTAAACAGTTGAATGTATGTCGAAAAGATTGTTAGTCGTACCTGATGTGCATGGACGTTCTTTTTGGAAGGAACCCGTCAGCAAATATATTGACCAAGTGGACCGGGTTATTTTCCTGGGTGATTATCTTGACCCTTATCATGATGAGGTTGAGGGATATACTCCTGAAAACGTGTATGATAACTTCATGGAAATTATACGGTTGAAAAAAGACAATAAGGAAAAGGTTATACTGCTCAAAGGCAACCATGACCAGCATTATAGTTCTCAGAAGTTCTTTGATTTGGCTCGAGGATCCCGATGCGACAAACTCAATTGGGAGAAATACCACAAGCTCTTCAACCAAAACAAGAATTTGTTTAATCTGGCCTATCTGGAGAATGTAAACGGTATACCCTATGTCTTCACACATGCCGGTCTTACCGTCTATTGGCTCAATAAAGTCAACTCGAAAATATGGCGGTTGAATGACCGTAACATCTCCATTGCAGACCAAGTAATCATAGACCGCATCAACCAATTGGATTCCAATGAACAGGGGCAGGAAATGCTGTCTGTCATCGGTAAAAGCCGTTCTTTGTTTAATGGTGAGAGAACAGGCAGCGTACTTTGGGCCGACATCGACGAACATCCGACAATCGCCCCCAAAGCATACGGCTTAAATCTGGCGTTCCAAGTCTTCGGACACACCCGGTTAGATGTCACCAAGACAAACATCATTGCATCTGACCACCTCGCTATGATTGACTCCCAACAATGCTTCATCATTGACGAAAGAATTGAGAATAAAATAATGACTTTATTGGAATATGATAATAGATTATAAACTGATTGAATAAATGTAGAGGTGACGATATATTATTTGTCTATGTGAATTATTATTTGTAGTTTTGCACCCGAATTGAAGAGCTCAATGATTTGAGCATTCGGAAATTTACATCAAGAACGCAGAAATGCGTGCCAACCGAGCTTCAGAAATAGAGCAATCTGACAAGCCACGGTGGCGAGCGAAAGCAGATGTGGGCATACGCCAAAAACTCATTATAGCTCAGAGGCTGTAAATTTCCTTATGTGTCTGTAATGGCATATAGGGATTTTTTATGTTCCAAAAGAATGTGTTGTTGCTTGTCGTTAATCCCACTCATAAAAATTGATTCTTTTAAGTTTAACGATTAAAATAACAATATGGAAAAGAAAAATGGATTAAGTTGGGATGAAATACATTCCATAGGCAACAAGTTTGGAAAGAACAGTACTGGAAAAAACTTAAAATGTTACGAGAAGATACTACTTCACATTCCTCATTCTTCAACCACATTTCCTCCTGTCTCTAATTATTCATTCATGGATTTGGATGAAGAAGAAAAACTCCTTATAGATTATTACACTGACGAATTATATAACCCGAATGAACGAACAGATTATATCATAAGTTCTGCCGTTTTTCCGTATTGCCGCTTATATTGTGATGTTGAGCGCCTGGTAAACGACCCTCTTAATAACGAAGGATTGGGTATATCTTATTGTCGAGCCATGTATGGTGGCGACTTACCATTTGAAAAACGATCATTCAGCTCTTTAAGAGATGCTTTTAGTTATTATGCTGATTTTCATGCTTATGTATCTAAGAGAATTGTGGATATGACATCTATGAATAAAATTCTTCTTATAGACTGTCATAGTTTTTCCGCTCTACCCAATCTGCTGAACTCAAATCCGTCTAACATCGACATTTGCATTGGATATAATGATGACGAAACTTGTCCAGAGAAAAAAGTGATTGAAAACATTGTACAACATCTCAAGTCGCTTGGTTACAAAATTGGTATCAATGAGCCATTTTCCAACAGCAAGACTTTCAATGTTCCGGTGAATTATCATTCGGTGATGATTGAGGTTAACAAGAGACTTTATATGAACGAGTATACTCTTGAAAAAACAAAGGGCTTTGATAAACTAAGTGATGATATACAGTCGCTCTATGGCATGATACTGCAATTATAGTTACATAATGTTTACTTATACACCCTATGGCGAGAGCAGATCACGCTCCTCGATGTCATCGACACCGGGCGGCTGCTCTAATCGCCCAAGTCCGTCGCCGTCCGTGCAGACGGTCGCTTCGCTGATGCCACACTCTCACAAGCCTTCCTAGAATACGGCTTGTGGCAGGACTTCGGCACAGGAAAGGAAATCCCCCGTGGCAACCCGGGGGATATAGGACGCGACCGCAAGCGCAAACCCAAACGCTGGTTCAGCCGCAAGTATTACGCTTCCGTCATGAACTTAAACGAGTTCATGGCTGAAAACATGGGACATGAGTTTGTCGGTATCGTAGCCCGTGCCCTTGATGATAAATACCGAAGGTATAATCATTAATAGGCTAGATACCATATTAAATATTCTTTACTTCTTTCCCAAACACATCTCTAAAAATCAAGGAATACTTAACCATCCAATCCAAAGACTCTTCATATTTCACGGGATCTGAAAAATCCGTTTGAAGTTGTAATGTTATAGTCTTGTCTTTAGCATCCGGGTTGGGATTCCATTCAGGAGAACAGCCTAATTTTTTATTTATTTCCTCTTTCCTAGATTCAAGAACGGGAAAATATGTATCTACGACTCTATTCTGAATATAAATTCTTACTCCCACAGTATTCTTAATTGTATTGCAGAAATTAGAGAGATGAATTCCAGACCTTCCAATAGTAATATCAAACCAATATTGAGGACGAGGTGTCTGCAAAGATGTGACCTTTTTTGTGGCTAACAGCTTATCCCTGAATTTAGTCCAATATTCTAATTGAAATTTATTCTTTTCGGTTATTGTACTTTGCTTATTTTTTATGGTCTTTACATTTGAACTTGGTGTGCAAACAACATTAAACCTCAATGAAGCTGAGTCATCTGAAATTTTCCATAACTCTAATTGTATTCCCCAAAAAGACAGTTCTTCATTGGTGTTGTCATTTAACCAATCAAGAGCTTTTTTATGTTCTTCTGTGAAAGTTGTCGCAATCCAGATAATCGTATTAGCATTCAGAGCAGAAGCATATGTTATACTTTTGCCTAAATGGTCATGGTTGGTTTTTTCCAATTGATTCTCTATAACCACATAAGAATTTGTACCAACATCTTTTGCTAAAATATCAGCAGAATAAGGTCCGACAGAAACTTCAGTTCCAACCACTTCAAGTTCCATACCAATCTTTTCGCCCAAATCATCGATATTCTCTGCTAACCATGGCGTAAAATGAGAGGCTTCATTAGGCCACATCTTTCTTGGGCTAATCTGTATTTGTTTAACTAACTTCATAACGCTATTTTTCGGCAAATTTACAAATCTATAAACATATCAGCAAAGAAATAATCCAAAATTTGATTTTTTTTGTCTTTTCCCCACCGCCCACCCGTCACTATCTTTGCCAAAAATAATTGTCTAAGATATGACCATCTCCGAAATCAAATCCCTCATCAATGCCCTCCGCTCAGAGACGCAACTGGACAGCATCTCTCCTGAATCGCTCGGGGCACTGCTCATCAAAATCATAGATTTTGTCGAGAACAACACGGCCGTCTCGCCCATCAGCAGGATAGCCGCGCTCAGTTCCACGAACCAGCTGCCGCAGACCCCCACGTCAGAGCAGCAGCGCACCCTCTACCTCGTCAGCGGCAATCTCTATGCCTATGCCGATGACCAATGGCAGGATGTCGGAACCATCCAAGGCCCGCAGGGCATAAAGGGCGACAAAGGTAACGACGGTGTTCTCCTCGATCCGGAGGCGGTGAGCCTGATTGACAAGTATGCCGAATCTTACGAGACGTCAACCCAAGCCAACCGCCATAACCAGATACCTTCGGCGCTGGCTGTCGAAGAGAACCAAAACCTCATCTTCAAACAGTCACTGAAAAGGGGTGACAGGCTGTGCTATGTGTACAGTGGAGTGAGCACCGGAGCTACGCTCAAAGACGGGACGCTGGAGGCGGTCTCGTCGGCCGGCTCCTACCGCAAATGGACAGCCGTCAAACTGCCTGATACGGTCAAGGCTGGTGACATGATACAAATTGAGACAAGAAACGCCGGCGGAATAAGCGTTGACCACCGCGCGGCGTTCTTCGCAAAGGAAGAGGGGACAAACGTGGCCATCGGAGATGCCTATATAGCTGGCAGCCTCTTTGTGCGCAACGCCCAGGCAAGCGACACGGCAACACATGTGTATTACATTCCCGTACCGGAAGGTGCGACGCACATCTGCCTGTGCAATTATTACAAGAGCACGTCACTGCCTTCATACACTTATGCGTATCTGACCGAAGCGACAATGAACAGGGTAAGCGATTTGGAAAAGGAAGTAGAGGATAACATCGCACTGGGTCGTGACATGTCAGCCAATTCCGACTTCTCCATCAGCGACGTGAACGGCTATGAGATTGTGCGCTTTCTCGAAGGGCACATCAAGACGAAGAACTTTGACAGCCGTTCCGTGGGCACGACGTTCAAGCCCTATCTGCATGAGACGCTGTTCACGTATGACGTGGAGGGCACACCGCCCATGGAGCCATACGAGAACGGAGCGGATTCTTTCTCCACCGTCCAGAACAGCAAGGCGGTCACCAAATCCAAGTCATACACCGACCGCGCCGCGCTCTATCTCCCGGAGTCCTATGACCCGCTGGGAAAACCGACAAGGATGGTGATCTTCGGCAGACAGGGTGGGGGGCTGTTCTCGTCGTCCAACAACTTCGCCAAGCAGGACATCGACGCGAACGGCACGAACTACCTCAACATCGTGCCGTATCTCCTCTTCCTCGGCTATGCGGTCCTCGCCGTCGACGGCACACCTGACGCATGGGCCTCGGAATTGAAGCTCGAAGACGGCTACGTCAACGGAAACTACATCGCCGTGCGCAGCGCCAAGACCATCTATGACAAGGTCATCCAAGAATACAACATCTGCCGTGACGGGGTCTATGGCTACGGCTACTCGCAGGGCGGCTGGATGATTTGGAACATCGCGGAACTCAGCGGCATACCGTTCCTCGGGCTGATGCTCAAATCCCCCGTCGTCTATCTAGGCAGTTATTTCAACGTCTCGTTCGACGAACAAGGCAACGTGACGAGCCGGACGGTCACCGTCAACGGGGTGCAATACCCCCGATGGCGCTACTTCATGATACGCCAATACTACGGAATCGACACCACGGGAATGACGCAGCAACAGTTCCTCGCCATACCCGAAGAGCCGTGGCGGTGGGCGGGATACGACCCGTTCCTCCGCTATGCCACGGACGTGCCCACCACCGAGCAGATAGCCGCCGTCACGCCGGAAAACACGTCCGAGGACATGGAGCTGGTCACGATGAGACGGCCCTGCCGCTTCCCCGTGAAAATCTGGATCGCGAAGAACGACAGCGACGTGGGCTTCAAACGACAGGCCACACTCATCCAAGCCATCCGCAACGCCGGCTGCTGGGCGGACATACGGATGTATGCGCGTGGCGACCATTATCTATCTCCGACATACTGGACACCGCTCGGCACGTTTGTCTATAAAGACAAAACATACTCTCTCTATCCCCCCACATACGAGATGGCGCTCTTCCTCCGGAAGTTCGGAGGAAACCCCGTCACCTTCTCCGAATCCGGCTCCGCCGACACGGAAGACGAAGGCAACGAGGGCGCATAAATCCCAATCTCCCAATCTTCCAATCGACCAATCGACCAATCCCCCAAACGACCAATCCCCCAAACAACAAACCACTATGGGCAAACGCATCATCATCAAAGGCGCCAACTTCGCCACCAACGGCATGAAAGAGAACTACATCGAGTTCACCGTTGAAAACGGCGGTGCAAGCGGCACGCAGCAAGGTTACGTCTATCTGGTAAGAAACCGTAACGAATTGAGCGCGAAAAGCGCAGCCAATTATTATTACAACTGGATAAAAAGCACGAAGTCCATCCTGCTTTATCCTGGTGACATCATCGCAGTGAAAGACATGCCGACACCGATGGGCTATATGTGCATCTATGGCTATCGGCAGGTAATCGAAGGGATGTACCCGGTCTATACACCCGCGTCATCCTCACAGAAAATCTCCAACCTTTCACCGCATGACTATATAGAGACATCATACGCGCCGGTCATGATAAAGAACACACACGCCACCGATCCCCTCTATATCGTTCTGGAGGGACGGAAGGCAAGCGGTACGCCTGACGGAGAAAAAGAGCTGAGCCCCACAGCGACGCCCTATATCGAGTACCGCATCTACACAGACCATCCCGAAAGATACGAGGAGCAGCCGGAAGAGGCGCAGTCCGAATAATAGTCCTCTCCATTTGTAAACTATTGTCTTCACTCCTACACTTCTAATAATGAAAACTTCATCCAAAGAACTTATCCAGTATGGCACCGCAACCCTCATGGTGGTGTCCGGTGTCATACTCTCCTTCATCTCCTTCTTCGTCAACGGAGACGTGACGGAAGGAGTGCTCTGGTACATGGCACAGGCCCTCACATTCGCCGGCGGCGTGTTCGGCGTGTCCATCTACTTCAAAACGAAGCTCGGAGAGTCCGAGCACCGCATCCGTGAATACCTCAATGAGCAGTTAAGCAAAGAAGGTGAAAAAAATACACCTCCATTGCAAAACTAATGTCCAAACTCCCACACTCCTAAACTCCTAAACTCCCCCAAAAAATGCGCAGCATTTCAGAAATCATCATCCACTGCTCGGCAACCCCTGCGGGCAAGGATTTCACCGTGCAGCAAATCCGCCAGTGGCACCTCGCAAGAGGATTCCGAGATATAGGATATCACTACGTCATCTATCGTGATGGCAGCGTACACAAAGGGCGACCGCTCGAACAAGCGGGCGCGCATTGTGTCGGCCACAACCGCCATAGTGTCGGTATCTGCTATATCGGTGGCCTTGCTATAAATGGCAAGACCCCGGCAGATACACGAACTGTGGCGCAGAAAGCAGCACTAACAGAGCTGCTCAAAGAACTACACGCCAAATTCCCACATGCAACCTTGCATGGTCATAGGGAATTTGCCAATAAGGCATGCCCCTCTTTCGACTGCCACAAAGATTATGACCAAATCTTCAAATAGCGAACTAATGTCTAAACTCCTACACTACTACACTCCTGCACTCCTTTTAATTTCTTTGGTAGGCTTTGCAGTGTCCTGCAAAACCACCAAATCCTCTGTGTCGGTGCGAGGGAAGTGCGAGACGCTTTCGCAAAGCTCAGAGCGTCTCAGCACTACGCTCGCTATCGACACCATCAGCAAATACTTTGCTCTCAACGCTGACAGCCTGATCATCACATTCGTCAGTGGTGAACAGGATATCTCTAACCTTTCACCACTGACCTCTAACCTCTCTCTTTCGTCATCCAATCCATCGCCCAACGACCTGCCAGGAT
>JAEEGL013106618.1_pt1 | contig 31669 bp, 30 predicted proteins | sample 9134231 | NCBI WGS metagenome assembly JAEEGL01 (sample SAMN16246548, study PRJNA631951) | gut metagenome | biome: gut microbiome; feature: rumen; material: fiber-attached | host: Bos | place: Iran: Karaj | collected 2018-10 | reverse complement strand
TTGTAGAGCTTAGAGGAGCTATTCCCTTTGCACATGGTTTTTCGCTTACACAGACAGGGTTCAACCTTGTTTGGGGATACATTCTTATTGCAATCGGAAATATGATCCCTGTACCGCTCATCTACTTTTTTGCAAGAAAGGTTCTGGAGTGGGGAAAGGATAAGCCTGTTATAGGAGGCTTCTTTACCTTCTGTCTTGAAAAGGGTGAGAAGGGCGGCAAAAAGCTTCAGGAAAAGGCAGGAAGAGGACTGTTTGTAGCACTTCTTCTTTTCGTTGGAATTCCGCTTCCCGGAACAGGTGCCTGGACCGGCACACTGGCTGCAAGTATTCTGGACATGGGCTTTAGAAAGACAGTCTGGGCAGTTATCGGCGGAATTGTTCTGGCAACCATAATTGTCAGCGTAGTATGTGCTCTTGGATTCGGAGCATGGTTTGGAATCACAGGCTGATGGCCTGAAGGAGATTAAAATATGGAAGCATATACAGATTTTGCAGCAGTATATGATAACTTCATGGATGAAACCCCATACGATGTATGGGGTGATTTTATTGCAGAATTAATTGAAAAATATGGTGTGAGTAAAAAGAAGAGAGAGAGCGAGGATGCCCTTGAGCAGGAGAGAAATCTGATTGTTGAGCTTGGCTGCGGAACAGGAAGCTTTACTATTGAGATGGCCAAAAAGGGCTTTGACATTATTGGCACGGACCTTTCCTTTGAGATGCTTGATATAGCAAGAAAAAAGGCCGTTGAAAGCGGCCTTGATATCATGTTCCTTCAGCAGGATATGAGAGAGCTTGACCTTTACTGCACAGCCGGAACCATAGTCAGTGTCTGCGACAGCATCAACTATCTTACAGAAGACGGAGACGTTCTGGAGACCTTCAGGCTGGTGAACAATTTCCTATATCCTAAGGGAATCTTTATATTTGATTTTAATACACTTCATAAGTACCGCGACGTCATAGGAGATACAACAATAGCAGAGAACCGCGAGGACTGCAGTTTCATCTGGGAGAACTATTATGACGAGGATGAACATATTAATGAATACGACCTGACAATCTTTGTCAAGACTACTGACACGGATGTCACATCATCTGAAGAGCCGCTTTTCAGGCGCTTTTACGAGACTCACTACCAAAAGGGCTATACTCTTGAGGAGATGAAGTCCTTTGTTTCTCAGGCCGGGCTTGAATTCATTACAGCCATCGATGCAGATACTCATGAAGACCCTGATGATAACAGTGAACGTATATATGTAGTGGCCAGAGAGCAGGGAAAATAAGCATTCGTTATACTTCGTTCTCGCCCTCAAAAACAGTTGTTGCAGGACCTTCCATGATTACAGGTGAGTCAGGATTTCCATCAAATGAGCAGGTAATCTCGCCGCCAAGAACGTGAACCACAACTTTGTTGTCTGTTTTCTGGTTCAGAATGCAGGCTACTGTTGTTGCGCAGCATCCGGTTCCACAGGCAAGAGTCTCTCCCGTACCGCGTTCCCAGACTCTCATATGAACATTTTCTCTGTCATCAACTTTGACAAATTCTGTATTTACGCGCTTAGGAAAGCATGGGTGATTTTCAAACAGTGGACCATAGTGTGTTATATCAAAATCTTCAAGACTTTCGTTCTCAGGAAGAAATACTACAGCGTGGGGATTGCCCATGGATACGCAGGTCATATGCCAGATGCGATTTCCAACCTCAATCGGCACATCTATGCAGTAACAGGAGGTATCGTCTACAGCGACCGGAATCTCAGAGGGCTTAAGAATTGGAGCTCCCATATCGACCTTCACTGATTCAACCAGGTTTTCGCTGTTTACATTAAGATCAAGATATTTCTTTTTTCCTGCACTTACGATTGTCAGCTTCTTTTTGTCTGTCAACTTTTTATCATAGACAAATTTTGCAACGCATCTTATTCCGTTTCCGCACATCTCAGATCTTGAGCCGTCGGCATTATACATCTCCATCTCGAAATCAACATCATTTTCCGGAACAGGATTTATGAATATAAGTCCATCAGAGCCGATTCCAAAGTGCCTGTCGGAAACAAATCTGACAACCTCAGGCTTCTTTTCGTTTGGAATTTCATATTTTCCACCGTCCACATAAACATAATCATTTCCACAGCCTTGCATTTTGGTAAATTCTATTTTCATAATATCCCTCCTCCGAAAATTCATATTTTTTTATACATTGTACACAATATTTTACGAAGTTAGCAAGTAAAAACATGTATACAATGATACAAAATTGATGTAAAATCTAAAAAACTGAATTCAAACGACCAGATGGGAGGGAAAAATATGTTTAGACCTAACGATGATTACTTAAAACTTCCCGGGAGTTATCTCTTTAGCACTATAGCCAAGAAGGTTAATGCTTTCCAGAGTGAGCATCCGGACAAAAAGATCATAAGGCTTGGAATCGGCGATGTAACGCAGCCACTGCCTCCTGCCGTAATCGAGGCTCTTCACAAGGCGGTAGATGAGCAGGCAGATCCGGCAGGCTTTAGAGGATATGCTCCGGATCTGGGCTATGAATTCCTTCGCCACGCAATTGCAGAGAATGACTTTAGAAGCAGAGGCTGCGATGTGGCGGATGATGAGATATTTGTTTCTGATGGTGCGAAATCTGATTCTGCAAACATTCAGGAGATATTTGCAAGAGATTCCAAGATTGCTGTCTGCGATCCTGTATATCCTGTCTATGTTGATTCAAATGTTATGGCAGGAAGGACAGGAGATTATGATGAAAAAACAGGAATCTGGAGCAATGTCATCTACATGCCCTGTACTGCAGAAAATGGCTTTAATCCTGAGTTCCCAAGTCAGACACCTGATATCATCTATCTTTGCTTCCCAAACAATCCTACAGGAGCTGCGATCACGAAGGATCAACTTCAGCAGTGGGTTGACTACGCAATAAAGATAAATGCTGTGATCATTTTTGATGCTGCCTATGAGGCATATATTTCTGATGAAAACGTTCCGCACTCCATTTATGAGTGTGAGGGAGCAAGAAGCTGCGCGATCGAGCTTCGTTCGTTCTCAAAGAATGCGGGCTTTACCGGACTTAGACTTGCAGCTACAGTTATTCCTCATGATCTCAAAGTTTCCTATAATGGCTCTGTGGTAGAGATGCACAGCCTGTGGGCAAGAAGGCATGGTACAAAGTACAACGGAGCTCCTTACATCGTACAGAGAGCCGGCGAAGCCTGCTACAGCGACGCAGGTAAGACTCAGATCAAAGAGATGGTAGCAAAATATATGAAGAACGCTGAATTCATCTTAAACGGTCTTAAGGATCTGGGATATAATGCCTACGGCGGAGTGAATTCACCCTATGTGTGGCTTAAGACACCGGACAAAATGAGCAGTTGGGAATTCTTTGATTATCTTTTGGAAAATGCCTGCGTAGTTGGAACACCCGGAGCAGGTTTTGGACCAAGCGGTGAAAATTATTTCAGACTCACAGCTTTCGGAAGCTATGAAAACAGTGTCGAGGCACTGGAAAGAATTAAAAAACTCTGATAAAAATGGCCAAAGACGGCGCAATTAGCTGTTTTTTGGCTATTTTGTTCAAATTGTGCAAATATTTTGTACAATTTGACGAATTTAAAAACTTTTTTAGGGCACTTCAAAAATTCTAACAAATATGATAGATTTTATGATTAGCAGGAGTGTAAATTAAGTATTGTTACAATTTGCTCGCTTTTTACGGAGGGGAAAACATGAGGAGTAGAAAGAAAGTAGCATTTGTTGCATCGTCAGGGGGCCACTTGGAAGAAATTTCAAGGCTTAAGGGAATTGAAAGAAAGTATGAGAGCTTTCTGGTTACAGAAAAAAGTGATTTTGAGATCAAGGATTTCTGTAGCGAGAAGAGATACTACGTGTCTCAGATGAACAGAAAGCAGATTTTGTTCGTGCCAAAATTCATCTGGCTTTCTATCAAGACTCTTTCCATTCTGCTTAAGGAAAAACCTGATTTTATCATTACAACAGGTGCACTGATTGCTTACCCATTCTGCGTAATAGGCAAACTTCTTGGAATCAAGGTAATTTACGTTGAGTCCTTTGCCAGGGTAAGCGAACCTTCAATGACTGGCAAGCTGGTGTACAATATGTCGGACCTTTTCATGGTTCAGTGGGAAGATATGTTGCAGCAGTATCCTAAGTCCATGCTTGGAGGAGGAATCTTCTAAAAAGCGTATTCGCAGAAATACTTTTAGGAAAAGGAGGAATTTTCTTGATACTCGTCACACTGGGAACACAAAAATTCCAAATGAATAGGTTGATTGAGGCAGTAGATAATTTGGCTCCTCATTTCGATGAAGAGTTTTTTATCCAGACGGGAAATTCCTCATATATTCCTAAAAATTGTAACTATCAGGATTTCTTGGATTCTGAGACCTATAACAAGATGATAGCACAGTCAAGTGTGCTGATCACACATGCAGGTGTGGGGACTATCATCAGTGGAATAACAGCAGGGAAACCTGTCATTGTTGTTCCAAGACTGGTGGAGTACGGTGAGCATGTTGATGATCATCAGAGCCAGATCGCTGAGGCCTTTTCAGCAAAAAAACTTGTCCTTTGCTGCACAGATGTAGCTAAACTTGGGGAATACATCGAAAAAGCAAAGGACTATGAATTTTCGCAGTATGAGTTGAAGGGCGGAAATATCGAGGAAACAATCATAAAATTTATCGATATATTTGATTGAAAAAAAAAGAGGAGTAGCTATTAAGGTTTTGTACAGATGAATCGGAGTAACAGAGGAGCGAATACAAATACAATGCAGATGATCTGGGACGCGCTTGTCCTGCTCATCGTATTCTTTATAGAGCGCGCAGTATATGATAGCTTCCTTTTAAAGGAAACCTATTATAAATGCTTTGCTCTTATTGTTGCATTCGCAATTATATTTATTTTGGCTAACAAAGAGGCCAGAATTTATAATGTCACGCTTTTCTTCTATATGGACAGATTCTGGAGGATACTCACCAAGTCCTGGCTACTTGCGGGTGGAATCACCACCGCGTTCATGTATGTCTATAATCCCCATGAAAGTATAAGACAGTTTTATCTGTGGTATTTGTTCTGGTCCTATGTGGCCATTTGTATAAACATGGTCATCAGCAGGTTTATGCAGATGACGCTGAATACCTACAAAGCACCAAGGGCTGCCTTCGTAGGAAGCTTTGAAGAATATGAGAAATTCAACTACTTTTTGAATAAAACAAGTGTAAAGCTTGAAGAAGTAGGTTATGTAATAGACGGGCCAATGCCGGAAAACAAGATTTTTAATGTTCTTGGAACCTTGGATGATCTTGAGAGCATAATAAGAAGCTACGAGATCGATCAGGTGTATTTCATGATGCACAGCAATGATTATCCTGAGATGATAGAAGAGCATATCGGTTGCTGCCTTGAAATGGGCGTTACAGTCAAGATGATCATGGATGTGGAATATTCAAGGCAGATGACCAGGTCCTTCAGCTATGTAAGCTCTGTTGGAACATATCCTATCATTACCTATCACACCATAGCTCTTAATACCTATGAACAGATATTAAAGAGACTGATGGATGTCGTTATAAGCATTTTTGGTGTTATTGTTACGTCGCCGATCATGCTGATAACGGCGCTGGCGATAAAGCTTGACTCACCCGGACCTGTTATTTTCAAACAAAAGAGGGTTGGTCAGAACGGAAGAGTATTTGAGATCCTGAAGTTCAGAAGTATGTGTCAGGATGCGGAAGATCGCAAACGTGAGCTCGCGGACAAGAACGAAATGGATGGGCTGATGTTTAAGATAAAGAATGACCCAAGGGTCACCAAAGTAGGAAAGTTCATCAGAAAGACCAGTATCGATGAGCTTCCGCAGCTATTTAATGTTATAAGGGGTGAAATGAGTCTTGTGGGCACACGTCCACCCACTACAGAGGAGGTTTCTCAGTACAAGAGAGGCCAGTGGAGAAGGATAAGTATTAAACCCGGTATCACAGGATTGTGGCAGATCAGTGGTAGAAATAACATTACGAGCTTTGATGAGGTTGTCGAACTTGACCTGCACTATATCGACAACTGGACACTTTTATTAGACATAGAAATACTGTTCAAGACGGTAGGTGTTCTTATTAAGAGAAATGGCGCTTATTAAATGTAATGTGGAGGATTATTTAAAGTGAACGTAAACGAAGTGATCAAATTGAAAAAGCAACTGAATGTGACCGACCTGTCAGGCGAGAAGGTAATGATCGATTTTGCATCCGGTAAGTACGTTATGAGCAAGGGTGCAGGTAATGATATCTGGGATCTCATTCAGGAGGAGATAACAGTTGGAGAAGTGATCGAAAAGCTTCTTTCTGAGTATGATGTTTCAAGGGAAGAGTGCACTGCTTCAGTGGAGGAGTTTTTGGGAAAATTAAAAGAGCTAGATTTTATCTAAGCCAGAGGAGCAATCGTGTTAAAGACAATTATAAACAATTTTCATTTAGAGAAACTTTTATGGATCATCCGTAAAAAGCTGAAATACATGATCTTTGTCGGACTGATCTTTGGCGCTATAGCAGGTGGTGCTGCATACATGACAAGAAGCGATGTCTATGCTGCTGTTATTTCAATGTATGTTTATAGTAACCCTGACTACATCAACGACAATGGAATCAACCTTTCAACCAGTGACCTGAACCAGGCCAGCGGACTTCTTAGCAGTTATATGCAGATTCTTAAAAGTGATGGATTCCTGAAATCTGTTATTGAAGAAGCAGAGCTTAACCCCATGTACTATACGGTCAACAGATTAAAGGCCAATATAAGTGCTTCGGCGGTTTCCGGTACAGCGGTATTCAAGGTAACAGTTAAGGATGCAAATCCCTACAACGCCATGACAATCGCCAACACCATAGGAAAGCTTGCCCCGGACAAGATCATCAACATCGTAAAGGCCGGTGGTATAGAAATTCTTGATGAAGCAACACTGCCTACAGCACCTTATGAATCCACAAGCGTTATTCTTATGATCGCGATAGGCTGTGTGGCAGGTGGCGTTTTATCAGCATTGTTCTTTATCTACAGAGGTCTCATGGATACAACCTACAGAAGAATTTATGAGGTTGAGGACATGTTTGACATTCCGATCCTGGGTATGGTTCCTCAGATCACAGAAAAGGATGAGAACGGCGAAGTAAAGGTACTTTTGAATGATGAAAGTCCATTTATTCTAAGGGAAGCTTATAACGATATCAGAGCAAATCTTTTGTTTCTTGGAAAAGGAGAAAAGTGTCCTGTATTTGCAATAACAGGTGCTGATTACGATGAAGGTAAGACAACAAACAGTATCAACGTAGCCAAGATTTTTGCAATGATGGGCAAGAAGACACTTCTTGTGGATGCTGACCTTCGAAACGGTAATATCGCTGACGAGTTTGGCATTAAGAACTCAAAGGGACTTAGTGAGTATATTGCAGGAATCTCATCCTTGAAGATTCATGAAAACAAGGAGCCTAACCTTGATATCATCACAACAGGCGCATTTCCTCCTAACCCTACAGATCTTCTTATCAGTGAAAAGTGGAAGAAGATGATCGAGGAGAAAAAGGAAAAATATGATGTCATCATCATTGATACACCTTCAATCGGAGTTGTTGCCGACGGTGTTGAGGTGGTTAATGTAGCTACAGCATTCGTTGTTGTAATTAGAGAGGCAGTCACAAGATTTGAGCGTGAAGAGCTTATTATCAGAAGGCTTGAAGCAGTGGATGCCACCATTTGCGGATTTATTTACAACGGCATTTCAGTTAAGTCAGAAGATTTCAATCACAGAGAGTACACTAACGGTGGGGAGTATGGTAAGCGTAGTAGTTCCCGTGTATAACACGGAGAAATATTTAAGACGGTGCATGGATGCGCTTCTTTCTCAGACAATAGACAAAAAAGATCTTGAGATCATTGCAGTTAATGACGGGTCTACCGACAGCTCTCCGAGGATACTTCGGGAATACGAGAAGATGTATCCCGGAGTTGTAAAGGTTTTTGATAAGAATAACGGAGGGCAGGCAACTGCAAGAAATCTTGGAATCCAAAAGGCCTCAGGAGACTACATAGGCTTTGCGGATTCCGACGATTATGTGGACAAAAGTCTTTTCAAAAAGCTATATGATAAGGCTCTTGAAACCGGGGCGGATCTTACTGAGTGCAGCTATCACAGCATGCTTGAGCAGAATACATTTGATGAAAATGGTCTGCCAACGTATAAGGAGATCGGCGGCAGAGGAACCATTTCAGCTCATGAAGACATGAGAGAGCTGTTTCTCAATCCTCAGGTTTCACCCTGGAACAAGCTATACAAAAAGGAAATTCTCATAGACAACCACATAACCTTCCCGGAAGGAATAATCTATGAGGATACAGCATTTTATATAAAGACTCTTCCATTCATAAAAAAGCATGCTTATATAGATGAGAAGCTGGTTTATTACTGCGTTCGAAAGAACTCCACAATGACCGGCAACATGGGAAGAAGAGTCGGCGACATATTCACAGTATTTGATGATATTATCGAGTTCTTCCTAAGAAATGGACTTTTCAAGGAATACCGGGATGAGCTCGAATATTTTTGTGTTAAGACTGCCCTCTGCAGCAATTTAAGCAGAATCGGCAGAGTGGAGAGCAGCTTTATGAGAAAAGAGCTCTATAACAAGACCTTTTCATTTATCATAAAGCACTTCCCATATTATAAGAAAAATAAGTATTTCAAAGGAAAGATTGGCATATATATAAAGAGTGTTAACAGGTTTAACTGCGGAATATATGCAAAAGTCCTTGCAAAGGTAATGATTGGATGAAGCCAAGGATCTCGGTGGCGATGGCTACCTACAATGGTGCAAAGTATATAGAAGAACAGCTGCAGTCTGTGATAGATCAGACATATCCGGTAGATGAGGTAATCATCTGTGATGACAGATCCTCGGACGAAACAAAGGCAGTTGTTGAATCTTATATAGAAAAAAATGGCCTGACAGACAAGATTCATTTTGAGGTAAACGAAAAGAATCTTGGCTATGCCTCAAACTTTATGAAGGCTCTTAGAAAGACTGACGGCGATTACATTTTTTTCTGTGATCAGGATGATATCTGGGTTCCTGACAGGATTGAAAAAATGGTAGCGGTCCTAAACGAGCATAAGGAGGCAGAACTTATCGGTTCTGAGTTTGAACCTTTTAAGTGCTCAGAGGACGCTCCTGATCCACAGAAATGGGAGCTGGCCACATTTAGAAATGATGACAGTCTTGAAAAGCTTGAGTTTAACTCCGCTAATATTTTTATCGGCTGTCAGGGCTGTACCATGGCAATGAGAAGAAGCTTTCTTGATGAGATAGACAGCTACTGGTACGAGGGCTGGGCTCATGATGAATATGTATGGAAGCTGGCGCTTTCAAGAAACACTCTTTATTTCTATCACAGAGTGACCATGAAAAGGAGGCTTCATTCCTCCAACGTGACACTTCACAAGGAGCATGAAAACGAAAAGAGACTAAAGTACCTTAAGGACCTTAAAAAGAGTCACGAAAGGACCAAAGCCTATATCTGCGACAAGGAGGGTGAGGACAGTAAGACCCGACTTCTGGACAGGCACATAAAAGCTACGCAGATGAGGATAGATCTGATTGAGAACAAAAAGCTTTTTAATTCTATTAAGCTTTTGGGATATATGGATTGTTACCACAAGAGGCGTTCCATTCCGGTGGAACTTGTGATGGCTTTAAGAGCCTCCTAAAAGAGAAAAAGTATGGCAAAAGCAGTAGCACTGGTAGACAGAGAAAAAAGTAAATATATAAAGAATACCAGAGACCTTGTGGCTTTTCGCAAGATCGCAGTAAGCTACCTTTTTGCGCTTTATGTACTGCCTCAGTACTTTGGTATTCCCAATCCGGTATTTGACCTTACGGCAGTAAGACTTACGATAATAGCGATCATCGCGCTTATCGTTACCGACTATAAGAGAAGTAAAGACTTCGCAGAGATCCTGGTCAGGGAAAAGATGGGCATCGCACTTTTACCCTACATCCTGGTACTTTTATACACCATGGTTCTTCGAGTAGATATCAATGCTTTTCTTAATCCTTTTATTGAGTTTATCGAGCTTTATCTAATGATATATCTGATAAAGGATACCTTCGGAGTAGATGAAGCCATTAACATTTTTATGAAAATGATATACCTTCTGGTATTTCTTGGATTTCTTGAGATGGTTATGGGGACGACCCCCTTTGTATATTTAAAGACCATCGATGGAATCTACACCGGAAGATTTGTCAGAGGAGGCCACTACAGGATCATGAGCAGTGCCAGCCATTCCCTTGGTTATGGACTTATGCTTATAACTATGATCCCCTTTTCCGGATATGATATTAAGACCAAGGAGTTCAATGTTTTCAGAAGACCGATCTTCCTGATCCTGCTTATGGTAAATGTATTCCAGACAGGATCAAGATCAACTCTTGGAGTGGCTTTCGCAGAGATTGCTATGATGTTTGTCTTATCCGACAGAAAGTACTTAAAGGCGAATATCATCTACATGATGACAGGAATGGTCGTATTCTTTATGGTACTAATGGTCGGTTTTAAAACGGCATTTGGACAGTATGTTATGCTTCAGCTTACCAGCCTTGTGGACACTATTTTTAATACCACCTATTCGGCGGCCTATGGAGCAGATCTCTTGCAGATGCAGCAAAGTAAGGCCTATAGGGATCTGCTGAAGGAAATATATCACGTTGACTGGGTTAATCCTATCCTTGGACTTGGAAGAAAAAGAGCTTTCAGGTCACTGGTAAACGGAAGAGTTGTCAAATCCATCGACAATTTCTATATAGCTGAGTTTGTAAGATATGCTTATCCGGGATTGTATTCCTATGTTCTGTTTTTGGGATATATGATCTTCCGTATGGTCAGGGATTTTATTAAGACCAGATCCGGAATAATAAGGATGTGTCTGTGCGGAACAGTTATGTACTGCCTTAACATCAAAGTCGTTGACTCGCTTCAGACTTTGAAATATTTGTACGTGCTGTTTGCAATATATATCTGTGCTGACAAGACGCCCTATGTTCAGGAAGAGAAGAAGAGCAGATATATCAAGAAGGAGAAGTTTCATTTTGCAAGAACCTAATAAGCTCAAGAACAGAATAAAAGAAGGAATGCTTCTTGGAACGATCTATGACAAGCTGATGCTGCTTCTAAGATACAACGACAAAAAGACTAACTTCCTCTATGGAGTTATGGTCGGACAGAAGCATCGAATGATCTATTACAGGAGATACAAGAAGAAATTTCTTGATAAATGCACTAAGGATCGTCCTTGGGAAAGCAGGGAAAAGAAGTTTAACAGCGATACAGTCTGGTTTATGTGGCTTCAGGGAATTGAGAATGCTCCCGAGATTGTAAAAAGATGTTACGAGAGCCAAAAAAAATGCCTGCCGGACAAGAAGTTCATCATTATTGATGAGAGCAATATCAATACTTACGTCGAGCTGCCTGAGCACATTATGAAAAAGAGGCAGGAGGGAAAGATTGGCAATGCACATTTTTCGGACCTTGTGAGAAACGCTTTGCTGATTAAGTATGGCGGCTACTGGATCGACACCACAGTGTTCATGACTGACGCTTCGATCATTCCTCTGATCGATAAAACACCGCTATTTATGTTCAGCTTTTATTTTTTCGGATTTAATCCTGAGGTAATGGAGCTTAACAACTGGTTCATACACAGCACTACCAATAACAACATGATCTGTCTGCTGCAGGAGCTTTTATTTGCATATTGGGAAAAATATGATTATGCGCAGAACTATTTCATTTATCAGATACTTGAGAGTATAGTTAACGACTACTACAACAAAGAATACAGACAGATACCTGTTATAAGTCAGGCACAGGCCCATGTGCTGGCACACAACATCTATAAAAGATATGATGAGCAAAAATGGGAAATGATAAAAATGACTACAGGTATTCACAAATTAAGCACAAGATTTAATCCGGAGTTGTTGAAAAAAGAAGGGAATTTTTACAATGTCGTCGTCAATCAATCAAACAACTGATCCTGAATACATAAAGAACATTAAACCCGAAGGAAACAACCGAATACCCAAGATTGTTCACTACTGCTGGTTTGGCGGAAAGCCACTCCCACCCGATCTTCAGAAATGTCTGGATTCCTGGGAAAAGCTTGAGGGCTATACTATTATGCGCTGGGATGAATCCAACTGCAGCTTTGAGGAAAATGATTTTGTAAGAAATACCTTCAAGGACAAGCAGCTTGGCTTTATCGGAGATTATTACAGACTCAAGGCTGTCTATGAATACGGCGGTATATATCTTGATACAGACGTTAAGATAAACAAAAGCTTTGATGATCTTTTAAAGCACAAGGCTTTCTTTAACTTTATTTTTGACTGTTCAGTAGGCTCTGCCATCATCGGCAGTGAGAAGGGAAATCCTCATATTAAGGGACTTCTTGATATGTACGACAGAACAGTGATCGTTCCCGGAAAGAGGGGAGCGGGCCAGAAGGTCTTCGAAGAAGGCGAAAACGGTGAGCTCTTAGTTCATGGCTACGCTACAAGTAATTATTATTACACCTATTATTTCCTTAAGAACTATCCTGACTTTAAGCTTGGAAACAAGTATCAGGATATGGGTAACTTTGTTATCTATCCAAAGGAGTATTTCGAGATAGGTAAACTACTTGGAAATCACTATGCAGTTCATCTTTGCGCAGGAGAATGGCGCATAAAGGCTGACACCTCAAAGACCTTAAAGGGAAGAATTAAAACTGCTATTTCCAAGAATCAGTGGCTTTTTGATAAAGTCCAGATAATTGTAAGAAATAAGAGATACAAAAAGCTCAACCAGAGCATTCCTTTTTATCCATATCTGGTTGCGCAGAAAAATGGTACTGAATTACCGGAGCTTTAATATTATATGGACCGTGATTACGTTGATCTTTTCGTAAAGTTAATAAGTGAGCAGACCAAGGGCATATATGTGGCTGACCTGATACTTATTTTGCTGTTTGCTACTCTTTTGATGGTTGTCGCAAAGGCGCTGGTGCTTAAGAAGGGCAGCGAAGTTTCGCAGAAACAGATGCTTCTTACCTTTTGCACAATGGTCTACGCAGGAATTCTGCTGCTTATAACTATCCTGAGAAGAGATGCAGGCTCAAGAACAGGCGAGATAAAGATCCACCTTGAGCTTGGTTCCCTGACAGGAGGCTGGTACAGGGTGAAACAGGCAGCCTACAGTCTTTTGAACGTTGCACTGTTTGTGCCATGGGGCTTTTTGCTAAGGCTTAAGAGGAAGAACGACAGTCACATAAAAGCAGTTATCATGACCGGGCTTATCGGTTTTCTTACCAGCTTTACCATTGAGTTTTTCCAGCTGGCAACAAAACGAGGCGTATTTGAGATGACGGATCTTTTTACCAACATTTCCGGAACACTGATAGGTGCAGTTTTAGCTTCAATTGTAATTGTGATTTACACGCGTTTGAAACAGGATAATGACAATGAAGAAGAATAATGACAACACTGTAAAAAACAATAAGGCTGTAGAGAAGAAGGCAGTTGAAAAAAAGACAGCTGAAAAAAAGACTTCGAAGAGAAAGTCTGACTCAAGAAATATCAGAGATGAAAAGAAATCGAATTGGAAGGACTGGATACTTATCATCGTAAGCATTTTAGCCCTTCTTGTTCTTATATTTATAGTTTATTCCACAAAGACCTATGACTCAGAAGTTTCAAAGATGCTTATTTCCGACAGTAAGAAGGAGAACCTTACAACGGTTACAACTACTGATTCCAAGGACAATGTGAGCATCAATGAGGTAAGCGGCGATAAGTGGATTGAGCTCTTTAACAGTGGAAATGATGAGGTCGATCTGACCGGAACAGCTATCTATGTTTCCGGTGAAAAAGTGGCTGATATCGCGGCAGGAACAAAGATCGCCAAAGGCTCAGTACTTGTTGTTGAGCTTCCTGAAAACCCAGCCAAGGACAATGACAGCATCGTTTCTCTTGTAGACAGCGAAGGTAACACCATCAATTCTATTGTGGTTCCAAAGCTTGTCGCAACTCAGAGCTACGGTCTTACAAGAAATGACAACAACGATATCGGTTTCATGACAGCTACCAGGGGTGAAATAAATCCTACAGAGCTTGCTGTTGAATCTTTTGCTTACTACGATGGCATCGGTTTTTCCGCTCCCGGAGGCTTCTATGACAGCTCCTTTGCTCTTACTCTGACAGCAAAAGAGGGAGAGAAGATCTACTATACAACTGACGCTACAGAGCCTACGAAGGAGTCAGCGGAATACACTGAGCCTATAGTTGTAAGCAGTAAGTCCGGTTCAAAGTATGTTTATGCGCGAATGGGCTTTGGATATCTTAACGGAAGCGGCTTTGTTCCAAGAACTGTTGATGCGGGAATGGTTGTAAGGGCCATCACTGTGGATGCAAGAGGAAGAATCACCGGTTCAGCGACCCAGGAATACTTTATAGGACTTGCAAATGATTCTGCTTATGCGAATATTCCTGTTATCTCTCTGACTGTGAATCCTGACGACATGTTCGGATATTTTGATGGCATCTATGTTCTTGGAAGAACCAGAGAGGATGCGGCCATCAGCGGAGTAAAGGATGCAGGCGGCTACGCCAACTACTTAAATGGCTGGAGCAGGGATTCAAAGATCACCTATTATGAGCCAAGTAAGGACAGGACCTTTGAGCAGGAGGCCAAGGTCGAGATATGCGTTAATACAGATATCAAGGGTGGTCAGAAAGCTCTTACCTTTACCGTTAGTGATTATGACAAGTGGCAGGGTTCATCACTGCTTAAGTATATAAATGATGAGGGAAAGATAACTCTCAATACCTACGAGGATGACAATACCTTCAGAGCAAGAGATATGATCGCCAACAAGCTTATGGAAGGTTCAAAGGTAGGAACAAGAGATTTAAGTCCCTGCATTCTCTTTATCGATGGCGAATACTGGGGCGTATATCTTATGACAGCTCCTTTTGAGGCTGATTATTTCAAAGAGCATTTTAATGTAACGGGTGAAGTGATTGTTCGTCAGAACAGTGAGTACCAGAGAGAATTCCTTAGCATGTACAATTTCGTCACCAGAAATGATATGAGCATCAGCTCTAACTATGAACAAGCCAAGGAAATGGTTGATATTGACAACTATATCGAATATGTCTGTGCCAATGTCTATATGGGAAACAGTAATTTCAGGACAACGACAGGAGTGCAGTGGAGAACTAAGGCAACTGTGGGACTTGGTTATAACGACGGTCGTTGGAGATGGATAATGAACTACCCGATCGGAAATTCAATGGGTAAGTCGGGAACACAGACTCCAAGTACCGATACATTCCTGCAAGGCTCTCTTGCACTGGACAGATTTTATCAGTCGCTTCTTATGAACAAGGAATTCTGTCGAAAGCTGGAAGCCAAGGTAAAAGAAATGTCTACCGGAATATTTGCTTATGAGAAGTGCGAGGCTGCAGCGGATGAAGTGGAAGCGCTGATGGAAAAGCCCAGCATAGATACACAGGCAAGATTTTCAGGCTCTATGAGTGATAAGCAATATTCTGCAGGAATAGAAGCAATCAAGAGTTTCTTTGCTTCAAGAGGACAGTACATAACTATCTATGCTGCTGAGGTTGCTAAAAAAGGCGGAGACCTGGCATATATAGATGAAATGGAAGCGCAAAATAAGGGCGCGTCACAGGAAATAATGGAAGGTGAAATACCTGAGGGAGAAGAAGCCGAAGGAGAGAACGCAGAGGGCGAGCTCCCTGAAGGAGAGGAAGGTGCTAACGCCGGTGAGGAAGGCGCGGGTGCACAAAATGGAATGGTAGAAGGTGGAGAAGGGAACAATGGATAAAAAGTATAGCATTATCAGAACCTATACGTGTGAGCTCATCAGGGCATGCTTTGAAAAGAGAAAGCCCGCTCCTATTCCAGAAGGAATAACTACAACGGAGCTTTTGGATGTGGTTGTTAAGGGACAGATCCAGTACCCTATGGCATGTTCTCTTCAGAAGCTGGAGCTTTCTGAGGAAGACAGAAAAAGAGTGGATTCAATGCTCAAGGTCAGCACCTTGAAGACCTTTACACAGGTTATGGCTCTTTCTCAGATCACAAAAGCATTTGAGGAAAACGGGATAAGACATCAGGTCCTTAAAGGAGCTGTAACTAAATTCATTTATCCCTCTCCTGAAATGAGAGAGATGAGCGACATTGATATCGTTGTTTACGACGAGACCCTTGACAGAGCAGCAGAGATCCTTGAGAAAATGGGGTTTACCAACCGTGGACTAATCAAGCATCATATGATCTTTGTGGGACCTAACAGACTTCACGTTGAGGTTCACTGGTGTCTTTTTGATAAGAACGCCGATATGAAGCAGCATGTTTATTTCAAGGATAACTTCAAGGCTTCTTTAAAGGAAGGCTTCAAGTACACCTATGAATTCAGCGTGGATGACTTCTATGTTTACATGATCGCACATATGTCCAAGCACTTCTTTGAGACAGGCTGCGGAATAAGAAATCTTCTGGATATCTATGTTTACAGAACAAAGCTTGGAGATAAGATGAACAAGTCTTATCTTGATAACGAGCTTGAGAAGTGCGGAATCAGAGATTTTGAAAAGCATATGACAGAGCTTGCTTTTATCTGGATGGATAATAAGCCCTGCTCTGATTTCTATGAGGGACTTTTCGCATATATGGTAGACAGCGGAATCTACGGAAAGAATGAGAACGGTGTATGGAGCCAGCTTGCTAAGGAGACAGATACAGAGAACCACCATGTGAAGCTTCATTACTATTTCCCATCAATTCAGTTTATGCAGGAGAAGTATCCATGGCTTAAGAAGCTGCCGTTTTTGCTTCCTTTCGCATGGCTCTGCAGAGCAGTCTGTGCATGTTCAAGCAAGGAGTCAAGACAGCACAGAAAAGAGGTTGAAGGTGCGGACAGAGAAGAAGTCGACCGCATGCTTGATATTTATCACAAGCTTAATCTTGATTTCAGAAGATAAGGCTTTTTGTTGAGGGAAAAAATGAGCGTCAGCAGATCTAAACGAACAGTCCAGAATTTGAGTATGGGCGTCGTATATCAGGTCACAAATCTCATCTTGAGTTTTGTGTCCAGAACAGTTTTTATAAAAACTCTTGGGGATGAGTATTTAGGACTTAACGGGATTTTCAGTGATGTACTGATGTTGCTGTCCATGGCTGATCTGGGATTTTCAACAGCTATGGCCTACAGCTTTTACAAACCGCTTGCAGACAAGGATGAGGACAAGTTAAAGAGTCTGGTGGCTTTTTACAAGAAGATCTACAATGTCATTGCTTTGGTAGTTCTTTGCCTCGGACTTCTGTGCATTCCGTTCCTCAGATTTATAGTAAATACAGAGAAGGAAATAGATCATCTTGAGATATATTATCTGTTTTCACTGGCAAATGTAGTAGCTTCGTATCTTTTTGTATATAAGACTACACTACTTACAGCAGACCAGAAGGATTATAAGGTTGTTAAGGTAAGAATGTTTACCAATTTTACCAAGGTCCTTCTTCAGATATTTGCACTTATTATTTGGAAAAACTACATCATCTACCTTGCCATCGGAACAGTTCTTAATATCACAAACAACCTGATCGCCTCCAAAAAGGCTGAGAAGGAATATCCGTATATAAAGAACCTTCGCACGCAGAAGGGCGTGGACAAGGGACTTAAGGACAGCATTGTCGATAATATCAAATCAGTATTTATCTACAAGGTGTCCACTACGATTTTTAGTTCAACGGACAATATTATTATTTCTATTGTCATTAACACAATAATGGTTGGACTTTACTCCAACTATCTTATGCTCAGCCAGAAGCTCCTTTTAGTTGAGCAGATAGTATTCTCGGCAATGACAGCCAGCATAGGAAATGTTATTGCAAGTGAGAAGGCAGAAAAAAGATATTCTGTATTCCAGAGTATCCAGTCGCTAAGTTTCATTTTCTGCGGAATTATAACTACCGGCTACTGCATTCTTGCAGATGACCTGGTGAGGATATGGCTTGGAGAGTCGCACAGACTGCCACTTCTGTTAGTAGTAGCAGTTTCGCTAAATACCTTCCTTGCCTGCGCACTGCAGCCGCTTTGGAGCTACAGAGACGCCTCCGGTCTTTACAGAAAGACTAGATATATCATGCTGATAGCCACAATTGAAAACATCGTTCTTTCTGTTGTTTTAGGAAAACTGATCGGAGTGGCAGGCATTATTTTTGCAACAGCTATCGCAAGGCTTACCACCTATTTCTGGTATGAGCCAAAGCTTTTGTACAGAGAGTATTTCGAGAGAAGCCCGAGAAGCTATTTTATCGATATGCTGAAAAACCTGCTGCTGTCCGCTGCGGTAATTCTCGTGGTAGGAGTAGTGGCCTCCAGATTCTATGTCGACAGCTGGGGAACTTTTATCATCAAGGCAGCTATTGTCGGTATTATTTGCACCGCAGTTTTTGTCGGTGTTTATTACAAGACAGAAGGTGCTCAGAATCTTATTCGTAAAGTGAAGGAATTAGTCAGGAAGAAATGCAGGAACTGATAACGGTCATAATACCGGTCTACAAGGTTGAAAACTACATAAATAAGTGCATTGATTCTGTACTTGACCAAAGCTACGAAAGACTTGAGATTATCCTGGTGGATGACGGATCTCCTGATAACTGCGGAAGAATCTGCGATGAGTATGCCAAAAAGGATGACAGGATCCGTGTGATCCACAAGGAAAACGGTGGTCTTTCAAGTGCAAGAAACGCAGCCCTGGATGTGATGAAGGGGCAGTGGGTGATGTGTGTGGACAGTGATGATTACGTCCACAGAGATATTGTTAAAAGACTCTATGAGGCAGCCATCAGAAATAATGCAGACATATCAGTTTGCTCCCATTATCAGGAAAAGGGCGACAGCCTTTCTGTAACAGAGAGATTGTCAGACAACGAGCAGGTCTATGGCAACCTGGAAGCATTAAGAAAGCTGGTTGAGGATGACGAGATCAAGAACTATGCCTGGGGGAAGCTTTACAGAGCAGAACTTTTTGACGGAGTAAGATATCCTGACGGAAGAAACTATGAGGATATTGCCACAACCTACTATCTCTTTGACAGGGCAAAAAAGGTTGTGAAAATACCCTATTACCTTTATTACTACCTTATAAGGGATGACAGTATTTCTTTTAATAAATCAAAGCAGATGTGGCACAAGGGCTGCCATGCTTCCTGTCTTGGACAGGAGGAGAGATGCAGCTACTTCAAGGACAAGGGATACGACGAGCTTTATACTCTGGCTCAGTCAAAGCTTTTGCCATATCTTTATTCTGATATAACAAGTGGCTATAGCGATGATGCTCCGGAGGATGTAGAGCATTCCAAGAAATACATCACTGAGAATAAGAAGGAGTTTTTGGTAAATCCGCTTATTTCAGGTAAGGATAAGCAGCTTATAAATGTTTATCTTAAAAACGAGAGTCAGTATAAACTCTATTCCAAAACCAAGTCACAGGTCAGCAATGTGATCAGGAAGATCACAAGAGCACGCAGAAAATTCAGGATTTATACCAATAGAGGGGGCTTTGAACTAAAGGAGAATAAGTCAAGAAGACTTGTTTATTTCGAGCTTCCCTGCTTTGACAACCTCGGTGATCATGCCCTTGCTTACACAGCAGAAAAGCTTCTTCTTAGCTTTTGTGAAAAAAATCCTAAGTTCCAGTTCTACTTTGTGGATGGCTGGAGCAACAGCAGCGCGGTAAGTGCTCTTAAAAAGGTTATACAGCCCTCGGACGTTATAGTATGTCAGGGCGGAGGGAATTTCGGCAGTCTCTATGAGTTTGCTGAAGCCTTCAGAAAAAAGATATTTACAGCTTTTCCCGGAAACAGAATAGTTCTGATGCCACAGACCTGCTATTTTTCAGAGGATGAGGCAGGGAAAAAGGTTCTTGCAGAGGATAAAAAGATCATAGCAGCATGTAAGGATATCGTTCTTTATGCGAGAGATCAGAGATCCTTTGAGTATATGAAGAATAACTTTGATGCGCAGGTAAGATTATCTCACGATACAGTTTCTCTTTACGACGCTTCAGAGTTTTCTGCAAAGGACAGAGAGGGCATTATTGTGTGCCTTAGGTCCGATAAAGAAGGAAAGCTTTCCGCCTCTCAGAAAAAGCAGATTATTACAGGCTGCGAAGAAAAAGCAGAGGTTTTTGTTACCGACACCTGCACCAATTATGACTTTGGTAAGGATGAGAGGGAGAAGATCCTTAAGGATAAATGGAAGCTTTGGGGTGAATCGAAGCTTGTTGTAACAGACAGGCTCCATGGAATGATCTTTGCGATAATAACAAAGACACCCTGTATCGTTATTGGAAACAACCACTTCAAGGTGTATGAGGCTTACAGGACCTTTAGCGATGTGAGCTACCTTACATTTATTGATAAGCTTGATGAGCTGCCTGATGCCATTGATAAGCTTCTTGCTCTTAATACAGCAGACCTTAAAAGAGAAGTTTATGGCAGCGACATTGAAAGTCTCAGAAAGGATATCATCGGCTGATCTGAGGTAACGTAGGAGTATTATGAAATTATCTAAAATTTCCGGAAGTTTGGAAAAGGTTTATTTGATACTAAACAGAAACAGGATAATTCTTTCAATAGCCAATTTTCATGCAAAGAAGAATCGTATCAATCTGAACTGGGCACCGATCTGCAAGAAAGACAAAAATGGTGTTATGTATAACATGGTTGAATCAGAAAAGCAGAATTTCGGAGATTATCTTGCTCTGCCTATCTATGATTACATGTGTGAAAAATATGGTCTTGATAAGGATAAAAAAGTAAAGGGAACAAAGCATTTGTACACAATAGGTTCCCTTATCCTTCTTGGCTATCAGGATGCTACCATCTGGGGAAGCGGCATTTTGTTTGGTGAGCCCGAGGGCTTTGTGTGGAAAAGAAGCAGCTACAGAAAACTGGATGTCCGCTGTGTAAGAGGCCCCGAGACCAAGAGGAGACTTGCTGAAAATGGCTATGATGTCAGCAGATGTACCTTTGGAGATCCGGGAGTTTTAATGCCTCTTATTTACACTCCAAAGCAGTATGAAAAGAAACGTGATTATTCAGTTATCCTTCATATGAGCAGAAAGGATGACTCTATAGAAAACCAGATAGATGTAATGACCGATGACTGGAAACAGACCATTGATCAGATATACAACAGTAAGCTCATCATCAGCAGCTCGCTCCATGGCTGTATTATAGCTGAAGCCTACGGCGTTCCTGCTATTTTGCTGAATAAAGTCGAAGGAAACGATAAGTTTAAATACAACGATTATTACCTTAGCACCGGTAGGAAGGAATACCCGGTCTGTCAGTCAGTTAAAGAGGGACTGTCAATGCCTGTTCCTGAGGTTCCGGATCTTTCACAACTGCAGAAGAATCTGCTTGAGAGCTTCCCGACTGATTTGTGGGATTGATTTAGAATAATGAGGGGATAAATGTTTTACTACCGGCTATACGGACTATTAGTTGAATCGAATATAGAATTTCCGCAGCTTCTTGAGTATCAGGAGGATGGCGAAAACAGTGTGGCCCAGATAGCTATTGAGGTTTCAAAGGATCTTGGACTAAAAGATAAAGGGGATCTTGCGCCTATCAGTGATGGTGCGGGCTGGGGCTTTACAGAGAACGGAATGTGGTTTGACAATCAGGCCGGAACCTTTTTGCTGGAAACAAAGGATGGTGTATCTCGTATGAGCTGCGACAAGCTTGAGGGGATTCCAGATGCTATGGTCAGGTCCTTCCTTCTTGGTAATTGTATCGCCATCATCATGACCCAGAGAAAGAAGATCGTTCTTCACGGAAGCACTGTGGTCATTGGAGATAAGACTGTTCTTGTCTGCGGAGACAGCGGAACAGGAAAATCAACTCTGGCCATGTCTCTAATAGACAAGGGCGGAAAGCTTCTGGCAGATGATATCTCTGTGCTGGACGCAGATGAAAATGATGGCTGCATATATGCCTATCCCGGTTTTCCGGAGCAGAAGCTCTGCAGGGATGCAGCGGCGGACAATGGCTTTAACTTGGACGAACTTACTTATATAGATGAGGAAAGAGATAAATTTTCCGTAGACAGAAGAGATATTTTTATTGATGACATCAGGAAGGTGGATGCCCTTATTTCTCTCCATACTGTTTCAGAGGACATGGCAGGGGATGATTTTGATGAGGGCGTGAGGATCCTGAAAGTGGTGGGTGCCAGCAAGGTAAATGCCATCACCGACAGATTTTTCCTGAACTGGCTCTATGAAAAGGCCTTCAGGTTAGAGCCCTCCGAGATGATGAAGTGTGTCGGTCTTGCCGGACAGATAGAGATCTTTGATGTGACCAGAGTTCGGCAGATGGATACCAGGGAACACATGACTGACCGGATATTATCCGAACTGGGAGTTTAATATGTCGGCAATCTGGGGTTATATCAGTGTCTTACAGGACAAAGAACAACTAAATAAGAGAAAAGAAAAGTGCATTGACCTGATGAAAAAACCCTATGAGGAATGTGCCATCGACAGGTTTGAGGAGACAGAGTTTGATAACGGCTTCTTTTCCTGTGGCCTTCAGTACTTTACTGATGAAGCAAAAGGGGAAAGACTTCCTATATATGACAGGCAGCGGGGAATAGTTTTTGCTGCGGATATTCTTTTGAATCAAAGGGATGAACTGGTGGAAGAGCTTAAGTACAAGCTCTCTGACAGGGAAGTTTCGGATTTTGGAAAGGTGATCTTCGAAGAAGCAGGCTTTGATGCTGATATAGCAAAATGGCCCGACGGAGCTCTTTCTTATATGGCTTATATTTTATGGAAGGATAAGTTTACCGACCATATTCAGGGACTTTTTGCCATAGCCATATACAACCTGACAGAGAAAAAGTTTTATCTGTACACAGACCACGCAGGAACCAGGTGCATCTATTACAGCTTCTGTGGAGACGAGATCTTTTTCTCAAGCCTTATAAGGCCCATAACAAGCGTAATGCCGGAGAGTGACTTCGGAGTCAGCTCCAAGTGGATCGCAGGAAGTGAGTATACAGAAACTCCTGTGATGATACTTTTTCCGGGGATCACGCCCTTTAAAAACGTTTATCAGGTGATCAGGGGAAATGCCATAGAGGGCAAGGTCTCAGAGGAGAGCATAACCCACAGGATCATTGAATACTGGAATCCTGCCGAGGATAAGCCTCACAGGAATAAATTCGAAGACATCGGAAATGACAGAGACGCTTATTTCAGGAAGCTTTTTAGAGAGACCTTCTTTGAATGCGTTTCCGATGCCACAAGAAGCAGCGAAAAGATCGCAGCCACCATAAGCAGCGGACTGGATTCCACATCGGTTGCAGCTGTGGCAGCAGGGCTTCTTCAAAAGAAAAATGAAAAGCTCTACGGTTTTACTTCAGTTCCAATAAAGGACTACGTAAGCGACCTTGAGGAGTGCTATATAGCCGATGAATCAGAGGGAGTAAAGAAGTTCTGTGAGGGTTACCCAAATATTGAGCAGACCTTCCTTCCCTGCGAAGGAATGAGCGCCTTTACGGAAATGGATACTCTTGTTCATCAGTTTGAGCTTCCGGGCAAGGCCTTGATAAATCAGGTCTGGATGATAGAGATCGCCAGAAGGATGAAGGAAAAGGGCTGTAACATAATGCTCAACGGCCAGTATGGCAACTTTACCATATCAAGTGGCGGAGGTTTTTCCAGAACCTTCCAGGAGCTTTATGCAGGCCATTTTAGGGAAGCTAAAAAGCAGCTGGCGGCCATCGGCAGAAGATACGGCATTCCGAGGAAAATGCTGCTGTCATCCTTCCTTGGCATGATTTTGGGAAAAATCCTCTTTGACCTGGACTTGGACGCTGATTTTAATAAAAGCTTCGATACCAGGTATCTTAAAAAGAGCCTCCTTAAGAAGTATGAGGTTAAGGAGACAGAGAGGTCTTTATATAAAAAGAGGGGCTATGCAGAATGCGAGCCCAGGTTCAAGCAGGATAATCTCACCTGTGATGAGACTCTTCTTGCCACTATGGGCATATTTGATACAAAAATAAGCCTTTACTACGGAGTTCTGTTCAGGGATCCCACAAGGGATAAGAGAATGATAGAGCTTTGCGTATCACTGCCGCCCATGTGCTTTTGTGATGACGGTGTAGAAAGAAGGCTTGTAAGGGAATATCTGAAGGACCTGCTTCCTTCTTCCATAAGAAATGACCCGGGCCACAGAGGCGTACAGAGCGCCGATGCAGTCCTTAGACTTAATAAATTCGGGACAGAGAGAAAGGATATCAAACTTTGCGAAAAGCTGTTTGAATATCTTAATGAAGAAAACGTCCATGCACTTTTGAAACAGAACATAGATAAGGAAAACCACAGGGACATAGTGAGAATTTTGGCTCTTGATGCGTTTTTAAAGGACTTTGACCTTTAAAAATGCAGAAAAAAAGAGCCACACCAAATGGTGTGACTCTTTGGCTGAACAATATTAGTTCTCTGGCTCAACAGGTGTTACATGATACTCAACATCGTTCTTCTCGCCTTCGCCGCTGAATGAGTAGAAGTTCTTGTGAAGCTCTACTGACCAAACAGCTGCATCGCAGTATCCGGTTCTAGCATTTCCAGCAGCTGTGTTGCTGAGGTTGAGTTCCTGAATTTCAGGTGTGTTCCATGTTTTCATACGTGTTTCCTCCATAAATCTTTAATACGTTGTATAAGATACAGCGGAGGGGAATTAAAGTAAAGGAATCTTACAAAAGTGTAATTTTTTTATAAATTTTTTATAAAATAAGTATAATGTTTAAGTCAGCGCCAAAAAGTAATGTTAATATGAGCGGGCGTGAGGATGAATGCTACAAGGATAAAGTTATGAGTATAATAGGAAGAACGTACCGTTTTATAAGGTACAACGAACATAAGGTATTGACCCTGAAGGCCTGGGTGCTTTCAGCAAGATACAGATTTCAGATGCTGTATGAGGATACCAAGACCCTTAATAGTAAATGGGGCATCGAGGGAGAGGAGTCACCCGAGGATGCAACCCTTGAAGAATACAGATTTTGCAAGAGAGTAGCCTACGCAGTAAATCAGGTATGTGGAAAGACCAAGTGGGAGAGTAAGTGCCTTGTACGAGCTCTCAGCGCCCAGAAACTTCTTGCTGAAAAAGGTATTGAGTCTACTCTTTATCTTGGCTGCAAGATGGATGAAAACAATAAAATGGTAGCTCATGCCTGGATCAGATGTGGCAAGGTATATGTCACCGGAGGAAATGGTGCAGCGGATGGCTACGGCATTGTTGATAAGTTTAGAGCGAGGGTGAAAAAGTAAGATGGGAAAGATGCAAAAATTTAAACATTATTGGAATAAGAGAGATGATGCCGGCAAATATCTGAAATGGATAATTGGCTATACAAAACCGTATATACCGCAGCTTACACTGCTTCTTATATTTGATCTTCTTGGAACCTTTGCTTCGGTTGGAATGGCTGTCATTGGTAAGCAGCTGATCGATAAGGCTTCAAACGGAAAGATTTCAGAGCTTTGGTCAGTTATCGGACTTTATATCGCAATAATTTTAGGAAGCCAGGCACTTGGCGTTCTGAGCAGTCTGATTTCCGTAGTTGTATATGAGAAATTCGGTTTCGGAATCAGAAAAAAGGTTTACAGAAGCATTCTTGATACCTGCTGGATAGATATTTCCAAATATCACACAGGCGACCTTATGACAAGACTTACCAGTGATGTAGGAGCTGTTTCAGATGGTATAGCAAATACCATTCCTACTATAATAAGACTTGTAACAGAACTTCTTGTTACATTCTTTACACTGGCCTATTACGATTTCAGACTTGCACTGTTTGCACTTATGGTAGCTCCTTTTGCCATGGTAGCAAGCTTCTGGCTTGGAAAAAAGCTTAAGTATCTCACAGTTAAGGTTCAGCAGTCCGAGTCTAAATACAGATCCTTCATGCAGGAGTCACTTGCAAATATTCTTATTGAGAAGAGCTTCTGCCTTGAGGATTACTCAGAGGAAAGACTTACACAGCTCCGTGATGAGCGAATCTACTGGGTGTTTAAAAAGAACAGAACAAACCTGTTCGCCTCAACAGTAATGGGACTTTCCTTCCAGTTCGCATATATCGTAGCTTTTGCCTGGGGTGCTATCTGTATAGCAAACAAGACAATTACCTATGGTACAATGACTGTTTTCCTTCAGCTGGTAAACAGAATCCAGTCACCTGTAGTTGGACTGGCACAGCTTGTTCCAAAGATCATATCAATGCTTGCTTCCGCCGGACGTATCATTGAGATCCAGAAGCTTCCTAAGGAAGAGTTCCTTGGAAAAGAGATAAATCCTAAGCACATCGGCGTCAAGGTTGACAAGGTGAGCTTTGGTTATACAGACGAGCTTGTATTCGAGGACGCTGATATGGAGTTTAAGCCCGGTGAGTTTACAGCCATCGTAGGTAAGTCAGGTATTGGTAAGACAACACTGGTCCGCCTCATCATGTGATTTACCATGCATATGAAGGGAAATATCACCTTCTATAATGAAAAGGGTGAGGAAATGCCGGCCTGTCCTGACGCCAGAAGCTTTATCGCCTATGTTCCTCAGGGAAATACACTTTTCAGTGGTAGCATTAAGGATAACATCCTTATGGGAAATAAATATGCTACAGATGAAGAAATCATTGTGGCACTTAAGAGCGCATCTGCTTATGACTTTGTAATGGAGCTTCCTCAGGGAGTTGACACTCTGATCGGAGAAAAGGGTGTTGGTATCTCAGAGGGACAGGCTCAGAGAATTGCCATAGCAAGAGCCCTTGTAAGAAGAGCACCGTTCCTTATTCTGGACGAGGCAACCTCTTCACTTGATGAGAGTACAGAGCTCAGCGTTCTTGATGGAATCAGACAGTGGAATCCATCACCTACCTGCCTTCTTATAACACACAGAAGGTCAGTGCTTCAGTATTGTGACAGAGAGATTCAGATTGTTGATAGAAAAATGAGGGAAGCGTAATGTACCGAATTTTGATGGTTGATGATGATCTTGAAGTGCTTGAAGTAAATAAGAAATTCTTTGAAGAAAAGGACTGCAAGGTTATGGTCTGCAGTGAGGCTCCCAAGGCTTTGGAGCTTGTTGAGAGCTTTAAACCAAACTGCATTTTCCTGGATGTAATGATGCCAGAGCTGGACGGCTTTGCGCTGTGCAGAAAGATGAGAAAGATCACCGATGTACCGATCCTGTTTTTATCCGGAAAGGTATCAGAGGATGACAAAGTGGAAGGCTTTGAAGCCGGCGGTGATGATTACATCGAAAAACCCTACAGCTTAAGGGAGCTCTATGTAAGGATGCTCTCTCATGTAAGAAGAAATGCTTCTGCCGCCAAAAAGGAGCAGAACAGCATGATCATCGATCTCAATCCTTTTTACATCGATAAGGAAAAGCATAAGCTTTACTTTGAGGACGAAGAGATTCCAATCTCCAACAAGGAGTATGATCTTATACTGTACCTGGCAGTTAATGTGGGAAAAGAGATTACCTTTGAAGAGATAGGAACTCAGCTCTGGGGAGGCTATATTGAAACAGACAGACGAAATGTAATGGTAAATGTTTCAAGGCTTAGAAAGAAGATCGAGAGTCAGACCGGAATCGATAACTTTATTGAGACTGTATGGTCCAAGGGATATAAGCTGGTTAAGCTTAAGAAATGACAGGGGCAATTATGACTAGTAAAAAGAAATTCGAACAGCCCAAGGTCGACAGCAATACCGTGGCAGAGCTTTCCGCAAAGCTTCTGGAAGCAAACAAAAAGCTCAAGGAAGCAGAGCATGAAAGAACCATAATGCTGGAAAATATTTCTCACGATCTCAGGGCGCCTCTTACCGCGATAAGAAGCACTGTCGATTACATGATAGAAAAAAATACAGAGAGCGCATCAGATATTTCTGCTGATGAAAAGAAGGCAATGCTTAATCTTCTTGATGTCAGGACAAGAACTCTGGAGGTGCTTGTCAATGACCTTTATTATATGACCTGTATTGACAGCGGAAGAGAAGAGTTTAAATATAAGAAGGTGCCTCTTTTACAGTTCCTTGAGGAATACTTCTTTGCAGCAGAGATTGATGATAAATACAGCGCCTATGACCTTAAGCTTGAAGCGCCACAGGAGCTTGACGCAACAGTAAAGATTGATGTAGCAAAGTTTAGCAGAGTGCTGGATAACCTGTTTACAAATGCAAGAAAATATTCGGACGAAGGCTCCACTATAATTCTTGGAGCAGGGGAGGACGACGGATATGCATATTTCTATGTAAAGGATAATGGACAGGGAATTCCTAAGGATGCTATTCCATATATTTTTGACAGGACCTTTAGAGTGTCCGGAGCAAGGACACCATCGAAGGAGAGCAGCAGTGGTCTGGGCCTGGCCATAACCAAGAGCATAGTTGAACAGCATGGAGGAAGCATCAGCTGTGAATCCGTTCTTGGAGAGGGCAGTACCTTCACTGTACGTATTCCAAAGTTATAAGTATAAAAACAGAATTATTGGAGTTATAGATGAGCGTAAAAGTCAGTATAGTAGTACCTGTATATAATGGGGATAAATACATAAGAAACTGCATCGAGAACCTTCTTGCACAGACCTACGAGAATCTTGAATTTGTTCTTGTGGATGACGGAAGCACGGACAATACGGCAAGGTTCTGCGACGAAGCTGCGAAGAAGGATTCGAGATTTGTTGTGATTCATCAGAAAAACGGTGGCCTGAGCGCTGCAAGAAATGCAGGTACCGAAAAGGCAACAGGTGACTACGTTGTTTATTATGATGTAGATGACGACATCAATAAGAACCTTGTTAAGGATAATGTGGAGCTTGCCATCGCTAATGATGCAGATGTTGTAATGTACAGCTTCTGGTATTACAACGTAGACAGTGGCAGAAGAATTGATAACCCCTATTCCTTCGACTTTACGGGAAATGCAAAAGATTTCTTTTATACAGCTCTTAACAAGACTATAAAGAATGAGATCTTCAATGCGCCCTGGAATAAGATGTATAAGCTTGATTTTATCAGGAAAAACAATCTTAAGTTCCTGCCGGAGTTTCCTATTTATGAGGATATCATCTACGCAGCTAACATGCTTCAGTACGCAGAAAAGATTGTTGTAAACAGTAAGAGATATTATATCTATTACGTCAGAAGCGCAGGAAGTCTTATTACAAAATATGTTGATGGTTATTTTGACTCTGTGACAAAGTTCTATGACAATGCCCTTAAGTATTGCAACAAGTATGAGAACAATGAGAATCAGATCAGAGAGTTTTCCAATCTCTATGTGAGACTTGTTGCCACTAACTTAAAGCAGATAAGCTGCAAGAGAGACATCAAGAGAAAGACCAAACTCGAGATCATCAGTGCAATCTGTGACAGCAGTCAGCTTCAGAGTGCTGTGGATATTTCAAGGCTTGAGCCCAAGAAGAAATTTGTTAAGCACTTTATAAAGACCAAAAATGCCGGAGCTATCTGCACAATGTATCAGTTCATTGGAAGTACCGGCTGAGGCTCGTTGCAAGGGGGATATTTATGAGTGATGGGCTTTTAAAGGTTTACCGAAGTGAGTGGAAGTTCTATTTAAGCCTTGGCGAGTATCATTATCTTAAGGGGCTTTTGGAAAACGTCATGACAAAGGATCCCAATATGAAGGAGAAAGGAGAGTACTACATTCGTAGTCTCTACTTTGACTCTGTGGACAATATTGATTACATGACCAAGCTCTCCGGAGTTGAGAACAGAAAAAAGATCAGGCTCAGAATATATGATACCGATACACAAAAGGTAAAACTTGAGATCAAAAACAGATATAATTCATACATGCTTAAGGAGTCTCTTACAATAAGCAAAGACGAGGCTCTTGAGCTTATAAAAGGGAATTTCCCGGTGCTTGACGGATATGACCGTGAAGCTGCCAAAAAGGCTGAAAACATAATGGCAGGAGGACTTTACAGTCCCAAGACCATTGTTGATTATGAACGTGAAGCGTATATCTATCCGGAACACAATGTAAGAGTTACTTTTGATAAGAACATCAGAGCCTGTGCCACGGACGATCTTTTTGGAAAGAATCTTTGTATGACACCTCTTATCAGAGAACCGATTATGGTACTTGAGGTAAAGTACGACAGAGTTCTTCCGGAGTATATAAAAAACGCAATAAGTACTGCGAGGCTTTTAAATTCATCAATAAGCAAATACTGCATGGCCAGAGAGCTTTTGGGATGACAAATGAGTTGAAAAAAAGTATAGATGAGGGACAAAAATGAATAAGAGAGAACTGCTTTACTATTTACTTGAGAATAATACCAATATTACACTGGCGGAGATAGTCATAGGACTTGTGATGGCAGTAGTATTGGCATTTTTTATTTTCTTCGTATATAAACTTACTTACACCGGAGTAATGTACTCAAAGAATTTCAATGTTACTCTGCTTCTTATCACAATCATAACAACCATGGTCATGATGATCATAGGAAGTAACCTGGCATTGTCACTTGGTATGGTAGGTGCTCTTTCAATCATCAGATTCAGGACAGCAGTTAAAGACACCAAGGATTCAGCCTATATCTTCTGGGGAATTGCAGTTGGTATAGCCTGCGGAAGCGGAATCTATGCGATTGCCATTATCGGCAGTATCGTGATCGCAATTATTCTTTTCTTCATCAATAAGGGTGTTATGGATGATACTTCTTATCTTGTCATCGTTCACGGAGCAGCAGAGCTTGACGCACAGAAGGTGACAGAGACCATTGAAAAGTATTGCAGGAAGACAAATCTTAAGATGAAGAATCTTACCTCTGCAGGTACTGATATTACCTATGAGGTTTCTTTTGCCAAGAACACTGATATCGAGCTCTCAAAACAGCTTAAGGCTCTGGATGGTGTTAATGGAATCAATATTGTGACCTACAATGGTGAAATAGCGGGGTAACTGATTTGAAGTACCGTGGTATTTACAGATTCGCTGCCATAGTGATACTTATCCTTGCTATCATTGGCATGGTCGTTTGTATTGGAACGGATCTTAAAAAGACAGATGAATATCCCGAGAATACGCTTGGAATTACCCTTTGTATAAATGAGGTTTTATATGAAAACCCGGGCTTTCTGCGCGACCATGATGGCGACAACAGCGACTGGATTGAGCTCTACAATTATGGTGATGAGCCTGTCAGTCTCTTTGGTATGTCCATTTCCGATCACGTGGGCACTGAGCAGAGGTGGTATTTTCCCGATGTCACTATTGGCGCCGGGGATTATCTTGTTGTCTTCGCCTCAGGAAAAAACAAGGTTACAGAGGATGGGGAGCTTCACACGGACTTTTTCGTAAGCACTTCCGATACCATCACTCTGTATGATGAAAACAATGAAGTTATAGATCAGTTCTATTATGACGGCCTTTCCATGACCGGAATATCCGTAGGAAGACTTCTTAA